>Ga0209298_10000112_pt1 | contig 47192 bp, 19 predicted proteins | sample S_140806_EF_Meta_FD_187325 | JGI IMG/M metagenome (GOLD analysis project Ga0209298, IMG submission 187325) | Freshwater microbial communities from Lake Simoncouche, Canada to study carbon cycling - S_140806_EF_MetaG (SPAdes) (version 2) | ecosystem: Environmental > Aquatic > Freshwater > Lake ... | reverse complement strand
GCAGGATCCAGTTGCTCCAGCTCTCCGGCAGCCGCATCACCACCGGCAGGTAGATCAGGGCGGCGGTCTGCATGATCTGCAGGGCGCACCAGAGCATCAGGTAGAGGCCCAGCACCATCAGGAAGCGGCCATTGCTGCGCACGCGCCGCAGCTGGCGGCGGGTGGAGCCGCTCTCCAACTGGGGTTGGCTGGCCAGGCGAGCGGACGGGGCGATGCCCCAGGCGCAGAGCAGGGTGCACACGGCGATCACGGAGCCGGAAAGAAGGCCGAGTCGCAGGTAGTTGCCGGCGATGTGGTGGTCCTTCAGCAGGATTCCACCGAGCACGATGCCGATCAGGCTGGCGATGATTGAGCCGGTGAAGCGGCTGGTGTTCAGCTGGGTGCGAAGCGTGGTGCTCTCGGTGAGCTCGGCCGGCAGCGCTGAATAGGGCAGGTTCACGCAGGTGTAGAGGGAGTTGGCAACCACCGAGATCGCCACAAAAACCCAGAACTTCTGCCAGATCCCGCCGGGGGGCAGCCACCACATCGCCGCCATCGCCGCCCCCAGGGGCAGGGCGCTGGCAAAGATCCAGGGCAGGCGCGGCCCCCAGCGGGTCCGGGTGTGATCGCTCAGCCAACCCACGATCGGGTCGTTGAAGGCATCCCAGAGCCGGGCCACCATCAGCACCAGCCCCGCCATCCAGGCCGGCAGCCCGGCGGCCGAGGTGTAGAAGATGAACAGGTAGAAGCCGATCAGGGAGGCGGCCATGCCGGTGCCGGCGTCACCGAGGCCGTAGGAGAGGAGCAGTCGGCGGCGTTGGGCCTTGGGCAGCAGGTCGGGGTCGGTGGGGCGCAGCGCCGAGGAGGGGGTGGCGCTGGCAAGCGCGGGGGGGGAGCTCAAAGGCTGTGGCCTTGGGTACGTCATAATGATTGAGCTTGGTGGTTTGTCGCCAGGTTGACCAGCCGGCTTGATGCCATGGGCCTCGGCTCGGTGGCTGCAACAGCCTTAGGAAGTTCAGTAGCGAACATTCGCTGATCTGATTCATTCCTTGAGGTTGATGATTAGCCAGGTTGGTTATCACGCGGGCGTAGTTTAGTGGTAAAACCTCAGCCTTCCAAGCTGATGATGCGGGTTCGATTCCCGCCGCCCGCTTTTGTATTTTTGATCCCCTTGCCGTTCCCCTCCCGTCGCCTGCTCGGCCTTACGGCGGCCCTGATCCTGCTGCTGGGCACCGCCCTGCCCGCCTGGGCTGATTTCGCCCTGCCGCCGCTGCCCTATGGCGCCGAGGCCCTGGAGCCGGCGATCGACGCCGCCACGATGACGATCCACCACGACCGCCACCACGGCGCCTACGTGGCCAACCTCAATGCCCAGATCAAGGCCAACCCGGCGCTGGCCGACCTCAGCCTGGAGGCGTTGCAGGGCCGGATCTCCCGCTTTCCGGAGGCGGTGCGGAACAACGGCGGCGGCCATTGGAACCACAGCCAGTTCTGGGCGGTGATGGCACCGTTGGGCCAGGGGGGCTTCCCTTCCCCCGAGCTGCTGGCGGCGATCAACGGCAGTTTCGGCTCCCTGGAGGCGCTCCAACAGCAGTTCAGCCAGACGGCGGCAGCCCGCTTTGGCTCTGGCTGGGCCTGGCTGATCCGCCGGCCCGATGGGAGCCTGGCGATCACCAGCACCGCCAATCAGGACAACCCGCTGATGGACCTGGCCGGCCTCGAGCAAGGAGCGCCGCTGCTAGGCCTCGACGTGTGGGAACACGCCTACTACCTCAAATACCAGAACCGCCGGCCCGACTACATCCAGGCCTGGTGGCCCCTGCTGAACTGGAACGAGGTGAACCGCCGCTTCCAGGCGGCTGGCGCGACAGCCTGATCATCCCTGTCTGGTGAGAGATGCCGCAACCCCGTTGAGCAATTCGATGTGCCCATGTCCGATGCCGTTCCGGCACTGGTTCTGGGGTCTGCTGGATGGAACACCAGCAAAGACCCCTCTCCGCTGGATGGGCAGGGCTCAGTCGAGATTTTCCACCCGTTCCGGTGCTTGGGCGTTCCGGATCCTGCGCCGCAGCCGGCGGCTCCAGGCCAGGGCCGCCGTGGCTCCGGCCAAGGGAAGCGGTGCCGGAACGCTGGCGGGCTGAAGGGCACCGATCGTGCGTAGGCCGTTGCGGGTGCGGGGCTGGCCAAATACATCCAGCAGGATCGGGCTGCCATCGATCGGATTGATCAGCTGGTTGGCGCCATTGGCATCGCTGATCTGATCGATCAGGGGACCATCGGGATTGGGATAGGCGCCTCCCGGCCAGGGGTAATAGGCACTGACGCCGCCACCGAAATCCTTCAGGGTGAGGGGAATGCCACTGGTGAGCAGACTGGGATTGCCGAACAGGCTCTGCAGATCTGCAGCGTTCTGGTTTGGGGTGGTCTGCAGCCACACGGAATCGAGGGCAACAAGAGAGCCTGCGTTGGATGGATCGAGTGCAATGGAATAGGACGGCACACCAGCAGGTATGAGCCCATCTTGAGCGTTGATCAACGAGACATAGCTCTGCTTGAGTGTGATCGTGCCGCCATCAAAAGCTGTGAGTGGCTTGCCGGCGCAGGCGTAGGGATCGCTGTTGCATTGGGCGGGGGTGTAGTCAGTGTTGTAGAGAACGTCCTGAAGAATCGAGGAGGCAGTGATGTTGAGTTCACCGCCCGCGAACGCCTGCAGTCGCTGAATGTTTGAATTGTAGGCATAGACCGAGACCAGGCTGTTGACCAGATTCATCACGCCCGGCTGGGTGTCGTCAGACACAGAAAGACCGCCCGACTCGCTGATCAGCGACGTCACCACATTAGCCTCACCACCACTCCAGACCACGGCCCCCACTGCCGCTGCCGCCTGGCTGATCGAGCTGCGCACCATGTTGAGGGTGGCATTGACCCCACTGATCGCGCCTGCCCAGGCCGGACCAATGCCAAAGAGCTCAGGATTGATGCGCTCCAGCGCCACCTGGCTGAGGTTGAGGGTGGAGTTGGCTTTGGCTTCGAACACGGAGCGGGGAACCTGCTGCCCGTAGCTCACGCTGTTGCGGGCTGTGGCATTGCTGAGGCTTGCCGTGGAGCCATCACCCAGCTGCAGGTAGCCATTCAGGCCATCGCTATTCAGCGCATTGATGCTCAGGGAAACCCCTGGGGCCAGCTTGCCGAAGGAAAACGCTTGCTGGGTCAGGATGTCGAAGCCCGGCCTGAAAACATCAACATTGTATTTGTCGTAGAGGGTGCCCCCACTGCTCACGAAGCTTGGATTGCCGACCAGGGTGGCGCCGTTGCCCTGGATGGTGAGGGCCTCGCTGATCGTGGTCAGCCAGCCTCCACTGATGGGCGTGGCGGCATCCACATTGATCGCCAGGCCGGGCGTGATGCTGATCGTGTCGGCCCCGAGGTTGCCGTTGGCTTGAGCCAGGGCCCAAGCAAAGCTGTTGGCTGTGGCGCTGGTTCCCCAGTTGGAATCGCTCACCGTGTAGGTGGCAGCGCCGGCAGGCTGGGCACCCAGCACCAGGGGCAGGGCCGCGAGAGCCGAGAAGGCGCCCAGGCTGGAAAGGCGTGAGCGGAATTGGAGAACGATGGGGAACAGGGCGGGATCCGCCTGCGGCGGAGCAAATTAGTTGACAATATACAGCAAACAGCAGCAAGCTGAAGGATTTGTCGCACGGCGACACGAAGGGCCCAGGGAATCGATCGAGCGCGACGAAGGTTTCATCTTTGCAAGTCCCACGATTGCAACAGATTGATGAAGAAAAGGGCCTTGCCTTGTTGTTGTTGCCCTGCTGGCAAGGCAGCTTTATAGTGTCAATGTATCCACAGGCACAAGATCCAATGAGCGCCTCCCAGCGTCAGCGCCACGGCAACCGCAGGCATCTCTCCACAGCCGCTTTCCTGGCTTTCGGCATCATCGCCTCCCTGAGCTTCACGCCGAAAGCCGACGCTCAGACAGCATCAGGGCTGATCTCGACCTGGGGAAAGGCCTGCAAAATGCGGGTCGTTGAGCAATTCGATGTGCCCATGTCTGATGCCCTTGTGAACATCGGCGCCACCGAGAAGCAGAGCATTGACGACGGCACCACCAGCACCGCAGACATCAAGAAGCGGGGCATGAGCTACAACTGGGAAATCCGCGGCAAGAAGATCAGCGGCTATTGCAATGTCAACGGCAAGGGCACGATCACTGAGTTCAAGCAGGGAATGTGATCCCCAACGCGGCCCTCGCAGCCAGCGGGGGCCAAACATTCATCCTGATCGAAGTTAAAGAGCCCCTTCTGATCCCTTGAAGTGCACGTCTTGCACCTTCCCTTGGCGATCCGTGCGGCAGCCCCAGGGAGCTGTGGCCTTGGGCACCTTCACATCCACGCTGATCCCCGACGCATCGCTCGTTTGCTGGATCACCTTCAAGCTGCCGCGTGAACCGCCAACGTCAGGCTGACAGCCTCGCTGAAGCTTTCCCCGTTCAGCGCAACATACACAACTGCGAGATCACCTCTCTGCTCGCCTGGCCAGTTCTTCAGAGTGAAATCCTCCATCACTTCTGCCCTCTGAATCGGGCCGGATGCGTAGCCGACCCAACGTGTTGGGCGACTGTTCGGTCGGTCATGGAGTGATTCGTCCTGAAGGCAGAAGCCGAATCAACAGCTCGCTCAGCACCCCCCGTGGCAGCAGGGCCAGGGGCAGGAACCAGGCCACGTTGAAGAAGAACAGCGGCACGTAGGCGGTGCAGGCCAGCAGGACCAGGGCTCCGGCTCCGAGTAGATCACTACCGATCAGTGAGCGCCAGCGGCGGTGCTTCACCTGCCAGCAAGCCAGGGCCCACGAAGGCAGCCAGCCCGCGCTCATCAGCATCACGAGCACCTGTGAGCCGGTGGCACCATGACCTGATCCGGTGGGAGCCCGGCTGGCCAGCAGGGCAATCCAGGCCAGCCCTAGCCCCAGATGCAGGCTCAGCCAGAGGCGGGAGGAACGGGTCATGGAAGAGCAGACGATTGGGCGACATTTCACACCAGCCGATCGACACCCGGGATTCTCCCCGCCATCCTGAAGACCTGCCCAGCACCTCTCTCCTTGAAGCCCCTTCTCCCCCAGCTCACCGCCTCCGCCCTGCTCCTGGCCACCGCTCTGCCCGGTAGCGCCTGGGCTGGCGCCGCCTTCAACAAAACCCTCGAGCTCCAGGGCATCAGCTTCCAGGTGCAGAGCAGCGGTGAGGGCTCCCAGCAGCAGCTCACGATCACCACCACGGGCGCCAAGCCGCCGCTCAAGCCGATCCGCCAAACGGTGAATGGCCAGGTGGTGGGGGCCGAAGTGGCCGACCTCAACGCCAACGGCCTGCCCGAGATCTACGTGGTCGTGCAGGGTGCCGGCAGCGGCAGCTACGGCGAAGTGGTGGCCTACGCCGTGATCAAAGGCGCCGAACTCTCCCCGATCACCCTGCCGGAACTCACGGGTGCCAACGCCCAGGGCTATCAGGGCCACGACCAGTTCCAAGTGGTGGAGAGCTGCCTGGCGCGTCGCTTCCCGATTTACAAGCCAGGCGACAGCAATGCCAAGGCCACAGGCGGTCAACGGCAGATCTGCTACAAGCTCAAGGCCGGCGAGGCGGGCTGGATCCTGCGGCCCACCAGCGTGCTCAAGTTCTGATGCCGGCTTTGTCTTCCCGCTTGGCTGCGTCCGTATTGATCGGTGCAGCCCTGGCACTACCTGCTCGGGCTTACGACCTGCAATACCGGCAGAACGGCACCAGCTTTTCCGCTAGTGAGCTGCGCAGCATCTTCAACAACGCCTTGCCGGCCGCTTACGACCAGCGTTTCCCCGATCAGCGCTGGACCACCTACCTGCTGCTCGATGCCCACGCCGATAAGGGTCTGGTGGCCATCACCCTCGGCCTCAGCCCTCGGGTTGGCCCGTCCAAGGCGCTGTTGCCTTTGGCCACCTTCAGCGTGATCGAGCCAATGCCCCGATCAGCGGCAGGCTGGCAACAACTGCTCTCTGATCTGGCGGCTCGCTATGCCCGCCTGACGCTCGAGAACCGCAGCCGGATCCTCAGCCAGCCGTGAGGGCCGTGTCGCGAGAGCCCACCATATCCAGCGCAACGGCTGGTTCTCTCACCCATCTAGCTGTGGCGGGCTACCGCTCCCTGCAGCAGGTCACCCTGCCCCTTGGGGGTCTCACCCTGGTTTGCGGCGCCAACGGCTGCGGCAAGAGCAACCTGTATCGCTCCTTAGGGCTGATAGCCGCCGCCGCCCGCGGGGATCTGGTGGCGGCCCTGGCGGCCGAAGGGGGCCTGCCGGCGGTGTTCTGGGCCGGGCCGGAGCGCACCTCCTCGGCGATGCGCCGCGGTGAGCAGCCGGTGCAGGGCAGCAGCGGTAGGAGGGAGGCGGCGCGGTTGCGGCTGGGCATCGCCGGCGAAACGCTCTCCTACGCCATCGAGCTGGGCTACCGGGCCGACGACCACACCAGTGCCTTCGTGCTCGATCCGGAGATCAAGCGGGAGTGGATCTGGGCCGGCGGCCCTTTCCATCCCCGCAGCCTGCTGGTGCAGCGCATCGGTGCGGTGGTGGAGCGCTGCGGGGAAGGGGGCTTAGCGGTGCCGATCGCCCTGGAGCTCTCGCCCCACGAGAGCCTGTTCACCGCCGTCTCCGATCCGCTCGAAGCCCCGGAGGTGTTTCAGCTGCGGCGCACGATCCTGAGCTGGCGTTTTTACGACAGCTTCCGCACCGACCGCCAGGCACCCGCCCGCCGCGGCCGCATCGCCACCCGCACCCCTTCGCTTGCCGCCGACGGCGGCGATCTGGCGGCGGCGGTGCAGACGATTTTGGAGATCGGCGACGCCGATGCCTTCCAGGCCGCCATCGCCGATGCCTTCCCCGGCTGCCATCTGACGGTGGACACCCGTGCGCCCCTGTTTCAACTGCAGCTGCATCAACCGGGATTGCTGCGGCCGCTGGAGGCCACGGAGCTCTCCGATGGCACCCTGCGCTACCTGCTGTTGACGGCGGCCCTGTTCAGCCCGCGGTTGCCGCCGCTGCTGGTGCTCAACGAACCGGAGAACAGCCTCCATCCCGATCTACTGGCTCCCTTGTCGCGATTGATCGCCGCGGTGGCCGAATGCACCCAGGTGTGGGTGGTGGCCCACGCCGAGGCCCTGATCACCGCCCTGGCCAAGAGCGCGGGCTGCACGCTGCTGCGGTTGGAGCGGGAGCTTGGGGCCACGTTGTTGCCCGGCCAGACGGTGCTGGAGAGGGCCGCCTGGCGCTGGCCGGCCTGAAGGCCGGCCTTGGGCTACCGGCAACTCAGCGCTGGCACTTGCTGTCGTCGGCGAAGGTGATCGCCTTGTAGATGTTGTTGGCGCTCAGGAAGGCTACGCAGCGCTTCTTATCGAGCATGTAGGTGAGCGTTCCCTGTGGACCTTGAGTTTCACTCACGTATTGAGTGCCGCGAATCACGAAGCCAAGCGCGGCCGACACCGGAGACTTGCCGACCAGGAATTGGAGATCCGGCACCGGTGGGCCCAGAACCAGTCCACCCCCTGTGCTGCCGTCGTTGCCACCACTGGTGGAGGCGCCAGTTTTGACAACGAGTTTGTAGGTGCTGTTGCCATCATTCCAGCTGAAGATGCCCTTGGCTCCTTTGTCCTCGAATAACACATTGGAGGCGTTGGCAAAGTCGTCCTCGATTCGCAGGTTCTGCCGATTCGGACCAGAAAAGCGGAAGATCTTGCCATTGTCGAACTTCACGACAAAGGTCTCTCGGCCCTCACTTACTTTTTCCTTCACGGTGCAATCGTCGTTGTACACAACCGCACCGTTCTTGCTGAGGCGGCACTCCGCATCCGATTTCGCCACGGGCTGCGCCTGGGATTGGACCTGGGCGGAAATGGTCAATGTTCCCAGGCAAAACAAGGCCAGAGCAGGGGTGATGGGCTTGCGCAGCATGGATCCAGGTGTGGTGTGACAGATCATTTTGTTCTCCAGAGGACCCCGCTCGGCGCTTCGTTGCCGCCTGTTGCACCATCGCGTCTTGCCACGGCCTTTAGCGTCCCGCAGGGGCCTCGCTGCTGCGTAGATGCCGCCGATCTGCTGATCGGCTTCCTTGCCATGGTCCCTGGTATCCAGGGTGACAATGGATGATCCGTCATACGAGCAGACTCATTCTCTAAGCGGCATGCGTGATGGCACTTCTGAACGGCCCACTGCTTCTGTCTCGCCACCGGGCGAGTCGGGCCTACCGGCTGATTGATGCCGTCTCCCAGCCCCATCCCCACCTCGATGGTCGCTACGAATCGATCGAGGAGGCTATTGGGGAGGCCATCGGCTGGCTGGATGGACTCGAGCCTGAGGCCGGTCAAGCCTCCATCGGTCTTGAGGTGAGCACCAGCAACGGCGACTGGCGCACCATCCGCCAACCGATGCAGCTGCTTTGCCCGCTGCCAGCGTTAACGGTTTGATCCGGTGGCCATCATGGGCAGCCAGGGATCCTTGCCATGGCCGTTGACGATCCCGCACCAGAGCTCTCGCCTACCCATCAGCCGCACGATCGCAAGCCCTCCCTAATCCGCTTTGCTGTACGGGCTGTGCGCGTCAGCGCCAGCACCATTGCCGTGGTGGCCCTGCTGCGGCAGGAATGGGTGGCGGCCGGTGCCTTCGGCGTCGCCTGGTTGCTGATCCTTGGGGCGCCCAGGCTGTTCCCCCTGCTGCAGAATCCAGCCGAGGCTCCATGAGAGCGGCAGGCATGGCCGCCGGACGCTCTACTCGCTTGGGGCACCTGGAGCAGACGCATGCAGATGCTTCCCTCCCATGCTCTGAGCCTCAGGAACCCAGCAACGCTGTGCATTCCAGGCGCTCTTGACTGGCATCGCGCCGCTGCAGGCGTTGGCTGATCATGCTTGCCAGATAGTCGGCGTCGTTGGCTACACCGCAGAACCGGCCTGAACCCCAGGTGTGCAGCCATGGCAAGCCAAGAAAATAGAGGCCTGGGCTCTGGGTCATGCCCCGATCATGGGCTGGTTGGCCGACACCATCGAAGACAGGAACATCGATCCAGCTGAAATCACTGCGATAGCCGGTGCACCAGATCACCGCTGCTAGGGGCCGGCTGCTGAGATCGAGGCCAGGATCCTTGCCAGGGCCCGGTTGCCAACAGGGCGAATAGGGGGCTTCTTGCTCTGCTTCAAGCCCCTTCTTGGCAATCCAGCTGTCAATACTGCTGCGGATTCGGCAATACACCGCATCGGCCTGATCGAGATTGGCCGCTAAATCATCATCGAAGCTGATGTGCTCCGCAGTGATGGCCTGCAGCCGTCCATGCAGATGCATCCCTTCAAGGGCACGGGCACGCAGGTCAATCTCACGCCCTCCATCTCGTCCAGTGAGGTAGTGATTGGTTTTGGAGCGCACAGCGCGCGGGTCTGGATGATCGGCAATGGGCATCGAGTAATAGCCCATGCGATCGAGCCAGTCCACCACATCCTTGCCGCGATAACGCCTTGGTGATCGGGGGGCAGATCCAACACTTAAATGCACTTCACATCCGTCAAGGAAAAGATCCTCAGCGATCTGTGAACCTGATTGGCCACTGCCCACCACAAGAACAGGACCTTCAGGCAAGGAAGCGGCGTTGCGATACTCACGGGCATCCAACTGAAGCGTTGAGGCGGCAAGACGGGGCGACTCAGCATGCCGGCGAGGGATGTGGTAGCCACCCGTCGCCACCACGACATGGTCAGCATGAATCTCGCCCTCTGTCGTCAGCAAGCGATAACCAGGCCCATTCGGGAGCAAACGCTGAACGGCGACGCCTTCCCGCAGCTCAGCTGCAACAAAACCGGCAAAGCGCTGCAAATAAGCAACGATTTCCGATTTCACCATGAACCCCTCAGGGTCAGAACCGTCGTAAGCGAAATCGGGCAGATGACATTGCCAGTTCGGGGTCACAAGGCAGAACGAATCCCATCGCTGCTGGTCCCACGCGTAGCCGATTCTATTTTTCTCTAGCACTAAGGGGCGGATGCCGCGCTTCTGAAGCGCATGGGCCACCGAAAGACCCGCCTGCCCTCCCCCAACCACAACCACATGGCGATGCTGAACCTGGGATGATCCACTCACTGCAGGTTAACCAGATCAACAAACCACTATCGGTGACCCGTCGCCTTGGATCCGTAGCCAATCACACAGAAGCGGCGGCGATCGAATCAACCGCAACGACGGCTCTGCTTTGGTCGCATTGGCGACATTTCTTGGCGCGGTGGCAGGGCGATGCTGCGCCCGCATCTGATCTCCCCAACGTTCATGCCTGCTGTCAGCCGTCCTTCTAATCAGCCAGGCGATTTTCTCGTTGACTATGATGAGAAGGTTTTCCCCGATGTCAAAGCTGAGCCTGGCGAAAAAGCTCTGATCACCTTTCACACCGTTGCCTTCGAGGGGTCCATCGGCCTAGTGAACCTGCTTCAAGCCAGTCGGCTGATCAACAAAGGCTTTGAAACCTCTGTATTGCTGTACGGCCCAGGTGTCACCCTCGGCGTGCAACGCGGCTTCCCCAAGCTTGGTGATGCGGCCTTCGATGGCCACCTCAACTTCAATGCTCGCCTGCAGAAGTTCATGGATCAGGGCGGCAAGGTGTATGCCTGCCGTTTTGCCCTGCAAGCTCTTTACGGCCACGGGGAAGGGGCGCTGATGCCCGGAATTCGTCCGGTCAATCCCCTTGATGTTCTCGACATCGTGCTGATGCACCGCAAAGAGGGTGCCTTCATCCTCGACACCTGGACCCTCTGATCAAACGAGGACCTTTGCCGCCATGGCCACCACGATCAAGGTTGCAGCAGCCCAGATCCGCCCGGTTCTGTTCAGCCTCGATGGCTCTGTTCAGAGGGTGCTCTCGGCCATGGCGGAGGCCGCCGAGCAGGGTGTGGAGCTGATTGTTTTCCCGGAAACATTTCTGCCCTACTACCCCTATTTCTCCTTTGTGGAGCCGGCTGTGTTGATGGGGCGCTCCCATCTCGCGCTCTATGAGCAGGCTGTGATCGTTCCAGGCCCCGCCACCGAGGCGATTGCGGTGGCGGCTCGCCAATACGGCATGCATGTGCTGCTCGGGATCAACGAGCGGGATGGGGGCAGCCTCTACAACACCCAGCTGTTAATCGATAGCGGTGGTGAGATCATTCTTAAACGTCGCAAGATTACCCCCACCTACCACGAGCGCATGGTGTGGGGGCAGGGCGATGGTTCTGGTCTCAAAGTTGTGGACACCAGCCTTGGCAAGATTGGCTCTCTGGCCTGCTGGGAGCACTACAACCCCTTGGCCCGCTTCGCCCTGATGGCCCAAGGGGAGGAAATCCACTGCGCCCAGTTTCCTGGCTCGCTCGTGGGTCAAATCTTCAGCGAGCAGACAGCGGTCACCATGCGCCATCACGCCCTTGAAGCGGGATGTTTCGTGATCTGTTCCACCGCCTGGCTCGACCCCGAGGATTACGGCGCCATTACGCCGGATCCCTCCCTGCACAAGGCCTTCCAAGGCGGCTGCCATACGGCAGTGATCAGTCCAGAAGGCCGTTATCTGGCCGGTCCTCTGCCGGAGGGAGAAGGTCTGGCCATTGCTGAACTCGATCGTTCCCTGATCACCAAGCGCAAACGCATGATGGACAGCGTGGGCCATTACAGCCGGCCGGATTTGCTTGGGCTTCGCATCAATCCCACGCCGGCCACCCAGATGAGGGCCATGGCCACCACGCCCGAAGCATTGGAATCTCCGCAATGGATCACCCTCAGCCAGGAGTTGATTGATGTCTGAGCTTGGACGTCTGGTCACGGAACTGCAGGTCCATGGTGTTGCCGACCCTGCCCTACCTGGCAACAGAGGCCGGCGTGGAGGAGCCGGCCCCTCTGATCATCGCGCCCTCACGATCGAAGGCGCCACGGTGATGGTGCCCGTGTACAACTCGGCCTCCAAGGTCTCTCCCTACAGCCTCGAATCCGATGCCGCAGGAGCCGTGGCGCTAGCCAATCGGGAGGGAGAGGCCTTGAGCAGGGTGGCTGTCACCGCGGAGCCGGCCTTTTACAGCCTCAGAACCGCCGATGGCATTCCCTACCGATCGATCGCCCTGCTCCACGGGCGGGATGTGCTGGCCACAACGCTGCTGCAAACCTGCATTCGCTTCCGCGACAGAAGCGACTCCTGCCAGTTCTGTGCCATTGAGCAGTCGTTGGAAGATTCCCGCACCTTGGTGCGCAAGACGCCCGACCAGGTGGCGGAAGTGGCTGAAGCCGCTGTGCGCCTCGATGGGGTCAAGCAGTTGGTGATGACTACGGGAACACCGAACAGCGATGACCGTGGCGCTCGTGTCATGGCCGAAACCGCCGCAGCGGTGAAACGGCGGGTCGACATCCCGATCCAAGCCCAGTGTGAACCTCCCGAGGATCCGATCTGGTTTGAGCGGATGAAGCAGGCCGGTGTGGCCAGTCTTGGCATGCACCTGGAGGTGATCGAACCAGATGTTCGTCGCCGCATCCTGCCGGGAAAATCTGAGATCTCCCTGGAGCAGTACTACACAGCCTTTGAACAGGCCGTAGCGGTCTTTGGTCGCGGCCAGGTGTCCACCTACCTGTTGGCCGGCCTTGGGGATAGCGCCGAATCGTTGATCCAGTGCAGCGACAAGTTGATCGGCCTCGGCGTCTATCCCTTCGTGGTGCCCTTTGTGCCGATTTCAGGCACTCCCCTGGAGCAGCATCCCGCTCCCTCCACCGACTTCATGGTGCAGGTGTATGCCGCCGTTGCCGCCCGTCTGCGCGCTTCAGACATCAGCGCCGAGGCGATGGCGGCCGGTTGTGCCAAATGCGGCGCCTGTTCGGCGCTGTCCCTGTTTGAAACCGATCGTTGACATCATGTTCTTCATCGATCCCAGCAGCCATGACATCGGCCGCAGCCACAGCTCTTCACCCGCATCATTCACACCGTCGGTGCGCTGGGGCATTGGCATCGACGCTGACGACTTCCGCCTCTCACCCACGGCTAGCTCGGATCGCTTCACCTTTCATTTGCTGAGGCCGAATTCATCGCTGATCAACGGCTACTGGGAGTTGCGCAGTGCCATCTTCTGCGAAGAACAACACCTGTTCGAAGCCACCGACAGGGATGAGGTTGACGCCGATGCCTACCCGATCATAGCCATTCACCATGGTTCAAGCCATGGCGGCCAAGTCGTCGGTGTCGTGCGGATCGTTGAGCATCAACCCAGGATCTGGTATGGGGGCCGTCTTGGGGTCCATGCTGAATTCCGCCGTCATAACCAGATTGGCAAAGGCTTGATCTGGAAGGCGGTCACCACGGCCCATGGCTGGGGTTGCGATCGCTTCCTGGCCACCGTGCAGATTCAGAACGTGCGGTTCTTCCAACGCCTGCACTGGACATCCATTGATGAATTGGAGATCAAGGGCATCCGTCATCACCTGATGGAGGCTGATCTCAGCTACTACCTGCCAGCCCTAGAACGACGACCCTATGAGCTGAAGCTGGCATGAGTGCCCCAGAGCTGACGGCCCTGGTCGAACAGCTGAGATCGTTGAATGGGCTGCATGCCAAACGCGACATTCAGGCTCCAGCAGCTGTCTTCAGCCATCACCCCTTCGCTGAACTGGGAGAAGTTAGTCGTCTCGGTGACGACGCTGCCGTGGTGCCTGCCCAGAGCGGTTCTTTACTCTTGGCCTGCGAAGGAATGCATCCTGAGCTTGTGAATGACGACCCCTGGTTTGCCGGCTGGAGCGGTGTGCTGGTCAACCTCAGTGATATCGCTGCCATGGGCGGACGCCCCCTGGCGCTGGTGAACAGCGTTTGGAGTGCGGGAGACCAGGCGGTGGCACCACTTCTTGCTGGCATGCGCTTCGCCTGTGACAAGTTCTCGATCCCGATGGTGGGGGGCCACACCAATAGCCAAAGCCCCTACACAGCCCTCTCCGTCGCCGTGCTCGGCGTTGCCGAAGGGCCTGTGTTGTCGGCGAGAGCTGCGCAGAGCGGTGATCTCCTGGTGCTGTTGATCGATGGAGACGGCAGCTTTTACAGGCACTATCCGTTCTGGGATGCGGCCACCACGACGGAACCTTCGCGGTTGCAATCCCAGTTGGCCCTCTTGCCCAGGCTCGCGCAAGCAGGAATCGCTAGCGCCGCCAAGGACATCAGCATGGGCGGCCTGGTCGGCACGGCGGCGATGTTCGCTGAGGCCTGTGGTTTGGGGATCACGATTGATCTCGATGCCATCCCACGCCCAGCGGAGATTGATGAATTCGCCTGGCTCAGCTGCTTTCCCAGCTTCGGTTTTCTGCTGGCGGTGTCCTCCGGCCAACGGCAATCTCTGCAGCAAGTGGTATCAACCCACCCCAACCTGATTTGCGCAACGATCGGGCGCTTCGAAGCCGATGGCAGCGGTGTGGGCCTGCGGCGTAACGACCAAACCCAACAACTGTGGGACGGGAGAACGTCGCTGACGGGATTCGGCGCAGTGGCGAGCCCGTAGCCACTGTGTTGTTCGCGACCTGACCCATGCCTGAAGTGTTGCTGGAGCTCCATTGGCCAGATGGAGAAGCCAGCCGTTTCTATTCCCCGTCCACCATCGTCTACGAGTTTCTGAAGCCCGGTGAAACGCTCACCATTGCTGAACTGGAGCAGAAGGGCCTTGCGGCTTTAAGGGAAGCCTCTGAGCGGGTGCGAGCCCGCTATGGCTTCGCCTGCACGCGCACCGATGAGGAAGCGAGCAAGCTCCAACAGCGCCTCGCCATGTACGGCCCTACTGACAGGGTTGAAGTGCGGGAGATCAGCGATTGATTCAGGGCCCGAAGGCTTCGCGTGCCCTCCTTCAGGCTCGCTGGTGAGGCGCTAAAAGGAGCAGCGACACCAGAACCCATCACCCCAGCAGCGGCTGGGCCACAAGCAACACCAGACTGCGGCTCTCAAGGGAAGCCTGGGACCCATGGAGGGGCTGAGGCAGGAGCTCGACTTCAAGGGGCCCTGCGGATGGGCCGGGCTGGAGGGTGTTTTTCGTTAACTATCACGCTGTCGAACGGCACCACCTTCGCCTGCACCGAGGACCCCTAGATCATCGCCATCGCCGAGAAGCAGGGCGTTGACCTGCCCTTCTCCTGCCGGGCGGGCACCTGCAGCACCTGCGCCAGGCGCGTTATCTGCATCAGTGATCCTGTTGTTGGCGTGAGCGCAGGGTGCGGCTCCAGCGGAAGGCTGCCGCGATCCCGATCAGGGGCAACGGTCCCGGCACGTTCGTGGTGGGGGGAGTGGAGTTGAGATAGGCGAAGTTGTAGACCTGGCTTGGCGAAACCTGGATCTCGTTCTGAATCGCCTGGTCGTTGGCATCCTGGAACACGGCAAACACCGCGGAGCTATCCACGGCATAGGCGAACAGGGGGCCGCCACTGCCTGGGAAGGGGGGATAGGAGTTGGTTCCGAGTTGTTTAAACACAGTCTGGGCAAAGTCGTAGGCGAGGCCGTTATCGAGAGGGTCGCCGCTGTACCAGGGCATTAAGGCGGGATTGAACAGCGATGGATCATCGCTGTAGGCGCGGCTGGTGGTCAGGACATCGTAGGAATTGCCTGAGACGGTGATGACCACAGCCCGGGCCGGCAGCGCTGTGAGAGGTGCGGCTGCGAGGGCAAGGGAGGCCCCCGCCAGCAGCTGGGCCCAGGGGTGACTGCGGTGGAGCATTGAGCTGAACGGGGCGAGGGAGACCATAGGGCGGGAAGCCGTTGAAGGGTGAGGGGCGGGTGGCAATGGTTCAGACGTACCTGAACTGAGCAGGATCGTTGAGGTTGAGGAAATTGACACCGGTAGTGCGCAAACCCTCAACAAAACCAATCCGATCGCCACCGCTGGCTAGGGAGATAAAGACGCCATTAACGGAATTATATCTGCCATTGTTGAGTATGTAGTTGCTGGCGATACCGTTCAGTTGAACCATATCCAGACCCACGCTGAAATCGCTGAGGATTGCCAGGCCCGTTGTGCCATCGCCATCGTAATAGCGCCCGCTTGAGCTACCGAGCATGAAGATGTCCGCGCCGCCGCCGCCGGTGAGCCGATCGATCGAGCCTTTGCCGTAGAGGGTGGAGTCGGCGGGAACGCCGCTGATGGTTTCCGCGGCTGCGCTGCCGGTGATCAGGTCGGATCCGTCGGAGGGGGATCCCACCCTGGGTTCGTTGATCTGAACAGTGAGTGCAGCGGACAGGGCCGTGGTGCGGGCCGCATCGGCGAAGAAACTCAGGCTGAAGCGTTCATCGGGATCGGAGAGGGCATCGGACACCGTGGTGCGCAGCAGGGAGAGGCGACCATCGGCGCCGAGCACGCCGCTGCCGCTGAGCAGGCCATCACCGAAATCACTGGCGCTGATGCCGCTGCCGCTGATGGCCCAGTAGATCGTGGTGTAGGGCGCCACGTTGGTGGTGGCCAGACCAAAGCTCACGCTTTGGCCCTCCAGGATGCTGGTGGCTGATTGGCTGGTGCTGTAGGTGGGCGTATCGGGCAGATCATTAACCAACAACTTGACATCACGCTGGAAGCTGAGGCCGCCTTGATCACTCACCTGCAGACGAATCGAGAAGGAAGACTGGCGTTCATAGTCGGCATAGGTGGGACTGCCTGTAATGTGCAATCCATGGCCGGAAACATAAAAGATCAGGTTATCGCCGTAGCCAGGGGTGAGGGAATAGGTGAACGTCTGCGGCGTGAGGGGCAGGTCTAGATCCGTTGCCGAGAGGGTGGCAATCAAGGAATCCATGGAGATGTTTTCATCGAAGCTGCCGCTGCTCAGGGCAAGGAAGTTGGGTGCTTCGTTCACATTGGTGATCGCCAGGCTGTATGGCTTGGCGATGGGCAACGAGCCAGCCACGCTGGGATCTGACACCTTCACCTGGAAGGAGTAGGTGTTTTGATCTCCTTCGTAATTCAGGCTTGCGCCAGCCTTGAGATACAGCGCGTTGCCCACCAGTTCGAAGGCTTGGGCATCCGCCCCCGCCAGGCTGAGCAGGTTGGTGCCCTGCTCGTCGTCGCTGATGGTGATCTCCGCCACCTTCAGGGCCGCGCTGGTGTTGGTGGTCTCCGGCAGGGAGGCGATCACGTTGGTGAGCTCCAGATCGGTGGGGGCGTCATTCACCGCGTCAATCACCAGATTGGCGTTGGCGGCCAGGGAGCCTGAGGCGCCGGGGGCGGCCAGGGTAAGGAGGGCGTTGTTGCCGGCGCCGTCCTGGATGGTGGCGCCGTTGAGGGAGAGGGCGGAGCTGGAGAGTTGATCCAGATCGGCGGAGCGGTCGCCGTTCTGAACGATGTAGGTGAAGGAGAGGGTGGTGGTGCCGCTGCCGCCGCTGTAGAGGGCGAAACGATCGACGGCGCCGGTTTCCAGTTGCAGGCTCGGGACCCCGCCCGTGGTGTCCACCCGCACGGCTTCGGAAAACTCCAGGGTGAGGGTGATCGAGGCGCCGCTGCCGTAGGTGCCATCGGGGGTGGTGGAGCGCAGCGGAGCCACAGGGGTGGCGCCCGGGGCCGCGAGGGCACCGGTGGGGGCGGTGGTGTCCACCACGAGGGCGGCAAAGCTGGTGAGGGGGTCGCTGCTGTTGCCGGCGGCGTCGCGCTGGCGCAGTTGCACCTGGCCGGCGCTGTAACTTCCCGGAGCGAGCTGGAAGGAGCTGGTGGCGGGGCTCTGGTCGGCGCTCCAGGTGGTGGCGCCATCGGTGGAGATCTGCCAGACGGCGTTGGCTTCCACCCCGGTAACGGTGAGGGTGCCGTCGGCGGTGAGGCGATCGCCGCTGGAGAAGCCGGTGTCGTTGGCCAGGGTGAGCGTCGGGGCCAGGGGGGCGGTGGTGTCCACCGTGAGGGCCTCGAAGGTGGTGAAGGCGGCGCTGTTGATGCCTCCAAGGGATTGGCGCACCTGCACCTGGCCGAGGCCGTAGCTGCCGGAGGGCAGCACGAAACTGGTTGTGGTGGCCGCCGTCTGGGCGGCGCTCCAGCTGCTGCCGCCATCGGTGGAGAACTGCCAGCTGGCGCCCGAGGCCAGGCCGGAGACGGAGACCCTGCCGTCGGCGGTGAGCCGATCGCTGACGGAGGAGCCGGTGTCGTTGGCCAGCGCAAGGCTGGGGGTGGGGGTAGCCAGCTGGGAGCCGCTGAGGCTGATGTCCCGCAGGGTGACCTGGCTGTCGGCGGCGCCGAAGCCGATCAAATCGAAGCTGAGCAGCACCGCGGTGCCGGCCAGGCTGTCGGGCAGATCAAGGGAATAGGTGAAGCTGCCATCGCCGTTATCGCTCCACTGCAACGCAGGCGCCAAAAACACGCTGCCGCTGGACTGAAGATTGAGCAGGGCGTCGGAGTTGGCCAGGGGCACGGTGCCGCTGGCCCCCAATGCCGGCAGGGTGGTGTCGGCATCGAGCAGCGCCACCTCAAAGGCATCATTCGGGCCTGAAGCGTTGCTGTTCAGGGAGAGAGCGGCAACCGTAAAACGCAGCTGACGATTACCGGAATTGATCTGGAAGATCTGGGCCAGGTGGGTGGGGGCGCTCAACGACTCCTTGAGGGTGATGGCGTTGGTGCCGGGTTGCAGGTCGCCTTCGGCAATCCAGCTGTCGGTGCCGTCGAGGCCGAAGTCGGGGTTGAGGAGGGTGGGGTTGATCAGGCCAAGTGCATTTAGGAAACTGGCGAGAGAACTCTCAGGTGTGGCAAGTGAATTAATCGGACTGACTGAAAGTGCTGCTCCAGGATCCATGGCTATCCGATCCTCGGCAAACTCTCCTTCATTCACAGGCGGAGCGCCTTGGTATGGCCGTTGGCCACTCAACTGAATGATATATCGCAGCAGCTTGTCGATCCGCTCCGGAGGAATATCGTTTGCATAGCGAAGGGCCAGGGCAAGCAAATCCCGTTGCTCGATGTTGATTCGTCGCTCGTTTGGCACCCCCATGAAACTTGGGAAGGGATGAAGAGGAATCCTCTGGCCAGAACCATCAAGTGTGTATTCATCAGGAAGACCGATGTTGTGAGCAAGCTCATGGGCGATCAACCATCCCAGATAATTTCCAATCGCAGTCATACGAGATGCGCGATCGACGATCGAAGAAGTGAAAGCAACAGCCTGCTTCAACGCATTCGGGATTGAGATCCTGGCTTGTCCGCTACCGCTTGATGATGTCGCAGAAAATGAGGCGCCTGTTAGGTTTGTATTCAGGAGACGACTCAGCGCATAGGCCTTGGCTCTCGCTCCCAAGTCGGCTCTTAACGAACCATCGGAGTTAAGTAGCAGTGCGGGAACCAATGCTTGATTGAAATCCCAACCAGCAGAGCCAGCCTCCAGGGAATTCCCTATGGGCTCCAGATCAAATTGAACCGCAGTTGTTCGAGCGGCATTTCTGGGGCTTAAAGATTCAATAGGGGAATACAGAGTGTCAAGAGAACTGTCCCAGAAAACAGGGCTGAATATTCCAAAGTTCTCGGTCGAATTAAAGGCCGCCCGTACACCCAAATCAATGGCTTGAAGATCTGCTGGTCCAAAACCCTCTGGGAAAGCAGAGCGAAAGCCTGGGCTAGAGAGTAGCGCATGCAGCCGTCGCTTGTCAGGGGGGAGTAATTCAACCTGGTCAATAGGTGTGAGTGCAGAGGTTATGGCAGAAAGGAGCAGCTGGGATAGTTGTTGATCATCAATTAACAACTGCTGGCGGGGAACAACTCGAGACCGGACAACCAGATCTCTATAGTGTTGACCATTGATTCGAATTTCAAGATTCCCATCAAACGTAGCATCATCATTCAACCTAGAAGCAAGGGTCAGAAGGGTTTCCGGGCCTGCAGTTGACAATCTCCAGCGACTACCAGGAGCAAGCACTATTTCGTATTTATTTGGATTGTAGATTTTAACAGTGCTAGACTGACCCGCGACAACATCCCGCCCATTAAGGACACCATCGACAAGATTGAGGTCCGTGAACTCACTAAAATAAACCAGCTTTACCGCCGATCTACCCGCGTTTACGAAACTACCATTGGCTGCTGGCTTGCGTGCGTCAACAAACAAATCAGCAGACAATAAGACAGCGTCATAATTATCGCCATAAGTCTTTCGCATTGAGTTCGCTAGACCTGCACTGAGCAAGACTTGATTTTCTCCTCCTGCAGACAAGGACTGATTGGCAAGAATAGTGTTATTGATCAGAGTGCTGTTATAGGCCGAACCTCTACCTGGGCCAACTCCCGAGAATAAAAAGGAGTTTGGGGACACACTTACATCATAGAAGAGTGGAGCGTCTGACTCGTTCTTTAGGGTGATTTTGTGTTCATTTTGGCCAGGCAAGGAAAAGACCTCAACCCTCGCCAGGTCTTCCGCTTGGTTAACAGAAGGAACACGAATACTATCGCTAAACAACACAATTTGATCTCTAGGATTTTCGCTACTATCAAGCACAGAGAATGAACCTCCAAGTTTGACATTATCAATCACAACATTTCCCCCAAAGATAGTGAGATTTCCTTCGGAGCGAACTGGTTCGGGAACTTCAAGCCTAAATTGAAGCTGCACAGACTGAAGAGACCTCGATCTAAGGACCTGGGGTATAGCAAGAGAATGCTGAGAAGATCCTTCAGGAAGATCTTCGATATTGAATCTTCCAAGGACAATAGGATCTAAACTGTCACCAGTCAGAATCTCTACAATTAAGTGACCGGAGGTTACGAATGAATACTGTACTTGCTCTTCAGATGATTGCGGATATTCCAACGGGGAATTGCGCTTAAATGTTATTTCATAACTAAGCTGATCTGCAGAAGTTGGCAGAACCATTCGATTGTGAGTAAGGCGGCGAGACGAGGGAGACAGTTGGTACCCCCAATCAGCATAACGCCCAAGAAGCATGCCGAATTCAACTAGTTCATCCTGAGCTAATGATGTCAACTTTTGAAGTGCTCTCGTGCTAAGTCTCAGCAGCACTCCGCCTCTGATGAGCCAAAGTAAAGATGAAGCAATACGTAAGCCTTGGACAAGATCCAACGATTTATCAAGGTCCCGAATCGTAAAGTTTGGCTGGTATAGCAATTGAATTGCCTCAAGTATTTCCTTAAATTCAGTTAGCCTGGGAGGCGATAGGTTTTGTGACAGCTTTTCCAAGTCTAATCCCTTAAACGCTAGATTCATCCCTTGACTCTTGTCGGATTGCTCTGAGTTACTTCCATTGTGAAACGCCCAACCAGGCAGCTGGTAACTAGTAGGAAATCTGCCAAAAAACGGACGAACACTTGACTGGAAGTTTCCATTAAATACTGATGGTATGGCTTCAATTGTTTGGCCGAATTCTGTATTATCTTCCCCGACCGAAACACGTTTTGCTAAACCGGCCGGGATGCGTTGTGTCAGCCCACCACCTAGGGCTGACAAGGCCCAGCCCAAGCCTATTCCTTCCCACGTATCCTGCAATTCAGAAGTATTTGAATCTATTATATTTACAAGCCCTGAGACTGAAGCAGATCCCCTAATGATTCTACCAGCGCTACTGCGCTGGTCCAATCCTTGGAGGTACCAAGGTGATATTTGATCACCGTAGGAACTTATGGCATTAAATCCATAAGGAAGATCTCGCTTTGGTGGATCAGATGCATAGTCGGCTACACGTCGGATTATTGGATCACGATCCCCCAATGGATTATCGCCTACAGTTCTCTTTGGCGAGAAGTAGTCAAGCGACAGATCAACAGTTCCGGCATACCAGCTGTGTGGGCGAGAATGAACAATTGCTGTAGAGTAAGGAAGTGGGATTAGGCCATACTTAAGTCTATCATCCTCTCTGAATCCCATCAGGCCTGATAAATCCATATCAAAGTCAAATCCATTGTCTTTATAGCGAGGGTCTACGCCAGCCAAGGAACGGCCATTCGGAGTAACTGTTACACTTGGCAGGCGTTCATCGGCAATATGCTGATAGTAATTATCGGCATAGTTAACACCTTGCCAGGCTTGGACATCTGGATCATAGAATTCAGAATAATCAATTTTGGTTAGACCAAGCCTGGCATCACTGCGAAATACCCGGTCAAGGCGATTGGGTATCAGTGCACGGCTCCCCTCCAGAATAAGGGACTCCTGGCTTTGATCGTGTGGATCCAAGGTTGTTACATGAAGATCTATGGGTCGGGCGGCACCAGGGTCTTGAGAAAACCATAGCAATCTCTGACTTAATTCGGAATTGACGACGGCTCCCCTACTATGAGATATAAGATGAATGTAACCATTCAGGAGTTTCCCTCCCAAACTAATATCTTCTGCGATTAAGGATGCATAGATTGCATCTGCTGCGGCTTCCGAAAATCCAGAGTCACTCAGGCCTGAGTCGATGATCCAGTCAGGAATCAACACAACTGGTTTGTTCTGCAAAACAGCGTCGTTAAGGGATAACAAGCCGGAATCAAGTGGTGCCCATTGTCCCGTATTGCGAAGATATTTATATGCATGACCGCCCTGCTTTGCTGAAAGAATACGAGCCAATTCAGCAGATCCTGTTTTGGAAGGATCATTGTCAGCACCCGGCAACGGGGGCTGAAAACCATGCGTTATTATTGTAACAGAACTAGCCAAGGGTAGACCTTGCTCGTATACTGATTTTACTTGAAATTGAGACGATCCACTTGCTGTAACTTCTCCTCCTGCTTTTTGCTTCCCCTCAGCTCCCCACCAATACGATTGTCCAGCAGTCAGACGTAAGTTTGCCAAGTTTTGATCATTTGCAAAATCCGTAAATTGAAGTACCTCGCCTGCGCGTAACACGGTACCGGCTGGTATGATACTATTACTTGTAAAAATGCGCTGAAGATGCTCATTATTCGCAGGAGGTTGATTCTGGTTGGTCCATGAAGACGCAATATGCTTAGGCCTATCGTCGGGGAAAAGGCCTTCGCCAGGGCCAAATGTGCTTATGAAAATTCGTAGATCTTCGAGGTCTTGGGTTGACTTAAGCTTAAATATTGGCCTACTATCGCTTGATTGGTCTATAGCCAATCTGAGGGAGGAAGGTTCTTGCTCGCCCCCTGGCGATATCAGAATAATCTGCCCTTTCTTTTCAAACTCCGTCCCCGCAGGTGCATACCCATTCGTCGGAATGCGTTGGCCTGCATTGGTGGGCAGAATGATTGGTTTTGCCAGACGATCACTTTCGGGCTGAGCTACTGCAGCAGCAAGCAGCGCATCCACATCCCACACCTGGCTTTCATGCGGGAGCTGGGTGGCTTGATCGATCGTGCCGTAGCCGCCCTTGAGCTGGCCGATTAAGGTCTTGCCATCTTCTGAAATCGAAAGATTGACAATGCCATATCCGTCCAGTGGAACAGTAGCGCCCAAGTACTGAGGCGTGCCTCTAAGGCCGAATGGATCTTTGACGATGCCTAGCTTGCCGCCAACATTCACCTTTCTCGCACTGGCAGCCCCTCCTACCGCCGTCGGCGGTCCAAATGGACTCGTCTGGACGAACATCGGCGCTTCAAACATGGCGCGCCAATAAGGATCGTTGAAGTTGTAGTTATCGTCGGCAACAATGGCATACTCGGTGCCATCGGAGCCAGTAATCAGCACCGCGCTTTGGGCTCGTTGGATGTTTAGGCGGTCGCGGCGCAGTTGGCCGTTGGGCTGGTCGAGATGAAGGGCGTTCATCGCCGCATGCGTCGGTAGACCGTCGCCATCGCGGCTGATCACGAGCGTGGCAAGGCCGCGGTTGTAGTCGTTGACGTTGGCCACCAGATATCGGTCGGCATCGCCCGTGGCGGTGACGATCTGCGGGGCCTTGCCGCTGATGCCTTCTGGTAGACCGGCTCGGATGGGAGCATCGATGCTGCCGGTAGCGAGAATAATGCTGTCTAGATCGAAAATCAGAACGTCACCGCGGACGCTTGAGCCGGCGAGGCCGATACTGGGGTTTTGTCCGGGTACGGCCACCACCAACGTCTTGCCGTCGGGGCCCACGGTGATGCCGCTCACTCCATAGGGCGCATCTTCGACGCCGGTGTCCTGCAGGCTTACCGCCTGGTGGTATCGCGCACTGCCGGGGTTGGTGTTCATGACCAGCAGGCGGTTGCCGCTGCCGTAGCCGCCTTCGCCGATCAACAGCAAATTGCCGGCGCTGGCCAGGCTCGTGATGCTCTTGCCGGCCGGGATGGCGAGGGTGGCGATCTTCTTCAGGCTCAGGGTGTCGATCACGTAGACCACGCCATTGCCGCCGACGTAGATGCGGCTCAGGTCAGCGCTGAAGGCCACCGGCTGCACCTTGCGGCCGGTCAGATAGACGCCGAAGTCATCCTGACCCTGGCCAGGACCCTTCACGAGATCGAGCAGCTCGACCGTGGCCGGGTTGTCGTCCTGCCGCACGATCGTGATTCCGGTTCGGGTGAGGATGGCAGCCATGTCAGGCTTGGGTGAGAGCCTCACTTGGTTCCCTTCAAATTCCAATGGCTCTCCCGTGATCGGTAGGCCATCGCTACCGATGGTGTCTGTGGGAATCAGCCGCACCAACTGCCAGGCCACGCTGCCAATGGCCAAATCATCTGGAGGCGGGACGCTGATCTGACCTGTGCTGTCACCAGGGAGCGACAGCACATCGCGGTGGCTACCATTGGCCATCATCGCGCGCACGACAAGTCGACCGATGGAGAGGGGTATCTGACCACTCGAGTCGGCAACTGGAGCCTCAACGGTGAAGAGAATCTGGCCGCTGTTGCTCACTTCAGCTCTGCTAATCTTTGGCAGACTGACGTTGCCAAAGGGTGTCTGCACTGCGGGCAGTACAGCTCCCGTATCAAGCTTGAAGTTGTTGTTCAGCCCACTCTGAGGCAGCTCAATCTCAGCAAACTTCGGCACACCAAAGGCATAACGGCCGGCAATCAAGCCAATGGCCTGGGTGGCCAGGATTCCCAATACAGATGAGAACGTAGAAAATCCACCCACCCCACCACCGAGTGAGATGCCAAGACCGCCAAAAGTGGCCCAAGTGCCTGCCGCGATGTTCATGAACGCGAAGGTGTCCATCATTCCGGGGGAGCGCCGCGAGATCATGTAGTCGCCTGAGCGCGTCATGCCCTCGTAGGGCCGACTGGCGGTGCGTGCCACCAGCTGGCCGGAGGCATCGGCTTCGATCACGCCGTTGTCCAGCAGCCACCAGGTGTCGTGCCACTGGCCATCGGGCTGCAACACCTTGCCCTTGCGGAAAAACAGCACCTCCTCGCCCGGTGTGGCGGCGTCGGCACCAACTTGCACCGGTATCCTGAGTTGAACCGGCTCATTGGTGGCCTCGGCGCCCAGATCCAGGCGGAAGGCCGCCACTGGCAGCAGCACCCCGGCAGCGGGAGCGGCCAGGCCCGTGATCGCTTCAATGTTGTCCACCGCAAGGCGCTGAATACCCACCGCCGTGCCTGCCTTGAGGGCACCCGGGCCAATCAGCACCGTCTCCCCTGTGGCGGCGGCAACGATGCCGCCCGCTTCAGCGCCAACGCTGATCCGATCCGGTGTGGGTGTGGCGGGATCGTTATCCGTGAGTTGGGGTAGCTGCACCTTCAGGCTGATCAGGGTCTGCCCGATTGCCTGCTGCGCCTGAGAGCTATAGGGATCGACATCCGTGCCGAGATGCACCACGGAGATGGTGGCCACACCATTGCCCTTGGCCGTGATCAGGCCATTCGCCGAAACGGTGGCCACCGATTCATCGCTACTGAAATAGCGCGTTCCGCTGCTGAGCTGGGTTATGGCAGGAAACACCAACGTGAATGTTTCACCCGTGTCTGGATCGGTGAAGGTTTCGCTGGTTTCCGCTTGAGCGGCCCGCCGAATCTGTTGCGCTGTATGGATCTCGATCCGCTCGCCACTGTTGGCGTCGGCCGTCCACACCTTGAGCTGGCGTGTGCCACCAGGAGCCAGGGAGAGCGTATTGGGATAGACATCCACCTCGGGCCCGTAGATAACCTGAGCCTCCTCCTCACCCAGGCCACCCACATTCACGGCGGCGGTGGCGCTGATCGTGCGGCCCGCCGCATCGGTGCGGCTGGCGACGATCAGACCAGCACCAGCTGCCTCGGCGCGAACCCGGTCTTGGCTGTCATCCACGCGGATGGCATTGGCGCCGACATAGCCCAAGGGGGATAGATCACGCGTCTCCAGGTGCAAATAATCGCCACTCGCTCCCAGATCTACCTGCGACGCATCCTCAAAGTCGCCCAGAGCCCGCAGCACGGCGCCTTGGCCCGGCAGCAGGTTGGGGAGCGGCTGCAGATGAATCGCCAACAACCTGGCCCCACTCACCTTCACCGACAGCTCAATCGGCGCACTGGCATTGAAGCCGTCATCCGCCTGCACCACGATGGCGGCGTTGCCGCTGTAGCCCGCCTCCGGGCTGAACAGCAGCATCTGGCCGTCACCGCCGAGGCGGGCGCTGCCGTGGGTGGCCGAGAGCACGCGCCAGAAAATCGGATCTCCTTCCTGGTCTGCCGCGATTAAGGCGAGATTGCGTTGGGTGGTGAGGTCGGTATGGGCCTTGAGCGCCGGGCCATCGGGCTGCGCTTGCGCCACCGGCGCCTGGTTGGCCCGCCAGCCGTAGTTGGCAAAGAGCAGCTGGCGATCGGCCGTCTCGGCGCGGCCGTTGCCGTCGAGGTCCGCCAGGGCGGTGTTGCCCGCCTTGGCGGCGGCTTCCCAGGCGTCGCTGTCGGCGCCATCCACATCGCCGTCGCGGTCGAGGTCGCCCGCCACGGACACCCGCACCTCCACCTCGGTACTTGCACTGCCATTGCCACTGCCACTCCCGCGCAGGCTGAGCAGCTTCAGGCCCGCCTCCGTGGTGTGCAGCAGCGTGACGGTGCGGCCCGCCTGGCTGGCGCTGCCCAGCACCGTGGCACCTTCGGCCGCGAGCGGCCCCACGGCTCCACTGGTTTCCACCGCCAGCAGCACCGCGCCGCTGGCCCCGGGGGTCTTGATCGTGCTGGCTAGTTCGCTGCCGCGCACCACAAAGCTCAGGTGGATCGGCTCCTGGCCGTTCAACGGGCCCCGCCAGCTGTTACGGGCCTGGGCCGCTGGCCCCTGCCACTGGGTCGCCGTGCCCAGGTGGGCCGTGATCGGCTCCTGGATCACACGGCCATCGGCGCGGTAGCCCACCGCGGTGTTGGTGTCGCCGCCGTAGAGGCTGCGGGCCAGGCTGAGGCGGCCCTGGTCGTCGTAGCGGTAAGCCACTGCGGCGGGCTGGGCGTCGCCCGTGCCCGCTGGCGCCGCCGGACCGCTGATCCGCACGATCCGCCCCTGCGGATCCCTCAGAAACTCAATGCGCTGCTCAGGGTTGCTGGCGCCCACCGGCACCAGGCCGGCGTCGCTCACCAGCCATTGCTGGCCATCGCTGAAGCGAATCGCCTCCAGCTTGCCGTCGCCGTCGAGGCTGTAGCGGCTGCCATCGGGGCCGCTCAGCGCCCAGCGCTGGGGAATCCAGGCCAGGCCGCTGGTCTGGTCGTATAACCGCTGGCCCTGGCGCTTCAGGCCCACCGGCTGGTCGCCGTCGGCCTCCAGGGCCTCCAGGCTCCAGCCCTGATCGCTGCTGAACCGCGGTCGCAGCGTGATCGGTGCCGTCGCTCCGGCCCCCAGGGCTTCCTCCCGGGTGCTGAGGCTGAACCGCAGCGACGCCAGCGGCGCATTGGGCCGCGACAGATCCGAAGGGATCTCGAGCCACACCATGGCCCCCTCCTGCCAGGCCTGCGGTGCCCCCAGCGGGCTGATCGAGGCCTGATCGGTGCGCAGCCGCGTCTCCAGCAACGGCAGGCGCCAGTTGCCGAGATCCTCGGGGCCGCCCGCCTGCTCAGCCAGGCTGCGGCTCAGGGCCACCCGGTGGGTTCCCAGCTGGAAGAGGCCATCGCTCACCAGCGCCTGGTTCAACCGCTTGTCGCGGCTGTCCACCAGCACGGCGGCGCCGATCTCCTGGCTGCGGCCGCTCAGATCCCAGGCCCGCAGCCGCAGCTGATAAGGCCCATTGGCCAGCGGCGCCGGATCCAGCGGGGCCAGATCCAGCGTGCCGGCCACGGCGTTGCCGCCGCCGCTCGCCTCCGCCAGCGTGACCCACGCCCCCGCCGGCGCGCCATTGCGCAGCGGCGCCAGCTCCAGCTGCCAGCCCAGCAATTGCCGCTCCTCGATCTCGGCCCGCAACTGGGTGGCGGCGCGGATCGCGATCGGCGCGGCCTCGGCTTCAGCGCCGCGCAGCTCCGCCGCCCAGGCCAGCCGCGGCGCGCTCAGATCCTGGGGATCGCGCACCCGCAGGCTTTGCGTCTCGATCGTCTGGAAGCCATCGACGTCCACCGCCGTGATCCGCAGCTCCACCAGTCCTGGCGCGCTGGGGGTGAGCTTGAGCCGACCCAGGTCGTCGAGCGCCACCGGCGTCCAGGTGGCGGAGGCTCCGCTGCCCTGGCGCAGCTCCGCCCGCAGCTGGCTCACCGGGCTGAAGCTCGTGGCCCGCACCGTGGCCACCACCGTCTGCCCCGGCAGCACCGGCGTGCTGGGGGTGAGGTTCACAAGGATCTTGGGTGCGTTGGCGCTGGCCTCCGCCACCACCCGCAAGGTGAAGCTCTCGGTGCGCGTCTCCTTGCCGTCGCTCACCGCGGCCAGGATCACCCGATCGCCCACCTGGCCCGGGCCCGGAGTCCACAGCAACCGGCCGGCCGCCGCGTCGTAACGCGCTCCCTCCGGCAGGTTGCTGAAGCTCACCGCCAGGTTGGCGCTCTGGCTGGCGCCATCGGGATCGCTCACCCGCACGGCGCCGGCCGCGGTTCCAGCCGGGGCGGCACCCTTGAGCACCGGCAAGCTCAACTCCTGGCCCACCAGCAGCGCATGGCTGCTCGCCTGAATCTCGGGCGCCCGGTTCACATCCAGCACCCGCACCTGCACCAGCCGTTCGCTGCTGGCCTGGCCATCGCTGGCGCTGAAGCGGAACTGGAACGCCTTGGACTCGCCGCTGGCGTTGTCCACCACATCGGCATCCGGCGTCCACTCGAAGCTGCCGCTGGCAGAGTCGAACACCACGCCCTCCGGCGTGCTGGCGTCGTGCAGCAGGGCCAGGCGGCTGGCCTGGCCATCGGCGTCGCTGGCCCGCAGCGTGAAGGCAAGCGTTTGCTTTTCCTGCACCAGCTGCAACGGCAGCGGCAGCAGCACCGGCGCCTGGTTCACATTGGCCACCACCAGCTCGATCTCGCGGCTGACGCTGGCGCTGCCATCGCTGGCCTTCAGCGTGAGGCGATAGCGGCCCGGGCTGGCGCCGCCATTGTTGTCCGACTGGGCGGCGAACAGGCCGGGGGTCCAGCGGAGGCTGAACCGCGACTGGCCCTGGCCCACCTCGCCGCTTTCCACCGCCAAGCCAGCCGGCAGCTGTCCAGGACCCTCCACACTCCAGCTGAGCCCATCGGCGTCGCCATCGCGCGCCACCAGATCGAGCCGGAAGGGCACCCCCTCCTCCAGCCGCAGGCTGGTGAGCGCCCCCGCCAGGGGATCGTTGCCCACGAGCTGGGCGCCGCTGGCCGTGATGTTGAGCAGGCTTGGCGCCGTGTTGGCGTCGCGCACCACGATGCGCAGGTCGGCGCTGGTGCTGTTGGGCACCAGCGGCACGCTGGGATCCACGATGTAACCCGCGTCCTGGGGCGGCAGGCCGCTGTCCTTCACGGTCAGCCGCAGGTTGTACACCCCCAGTTGCTCGGCGCTCGGGGTCCAACGGAGCGTGGCCCGGCCGTATTGGGGATCGAGGTCGAGCCGGGCGCCGGGCGGCAGGCCCTCAGCGCTCCAGCTCAGCGGATCCTGATCGAGGTCGCGGGCCAGGATCGCGACGCTCAGCTCCTGTCCCGCCAGGGCCAGGCTCTGGCGCGGCAGGGTGAGCACCGGCGCCTCGCTCGGGCTGCGCACCGACAGCACGAAGCTCCTGGCTTGGGTGGCCAGCTGGTTACTGTCGCCGCCGCCGTCGTCCTGGGCCGCCACAGTGATCGTGTAATCACCACGATCGTTGGCGCCGGGCGCGAAGCGGATCACGCCGCTCACGCCCGCGGCGGCGCCTGGCTGGGCGGGGCTGGTTTGGCGGTAGCTGGCGAAGGAGGGCAGCCCGTGCAGGCTGAGGCTCACGGGGTTGCCATCGGCATCGCTGGCGCTCACGGGGATCTCCAACACGGCGCCGCGATCCACGAAGGCGTTGCTCACATCGCCGATCTCCGGCGCCCGGTTGGCGTTGGCCACCACGATCGGCAGGGTGATTTCGCTCACGGCCGGCGTGCCGGTGCCGTCGCCGTCATCCGTGGCGGTCACGGTGATCGCGTAGGTGCCGGCCTGGTTGTAGGTGGGGGTCCAGAGCAGTTCAAGGGTGTCCGGATCGAAACTCGCCCCCTCCGGCAGGCCGCTCACCGCGTAGCTCACGCTCGGGCTGCCCTCCCCGTCGAGCGTGGGTCCGTTGGCCCGCAGGCGCAGCTTCGGCTGGAACTCCGGGTTGTCGGGATCGAAGCCGAAGGCGCTGATCCGCAGGGTCTGTCCCTCCAGGATCGTGCGGCTGTCGGCGGGCTCGAACCGGGGGGCGGCGTTGGCGTTCAACACCTTGAACACCAGCTCGCGGCTCACGCTGGTGGTGACCGGTTCGCCATCGCCCGGCGGGGTGTAGGTCGCGCTCAAGCGGATCGGGATCCGCAGCTCGCCGGCCTGGGTGTAGCCGGGGGTCCATTCCAGCCAGCCCGTCTCGGGGTTCAAGCTGGCGCCGCCCGGCAACCAGGGGGCGCTGTACTCCAGCCGAATGCGGCTGCCATCCGCCTGGCTGAGGCCGCCGGGCATGCTGCCGGGCAGCTGCAACGCGAACCGCTCTCCCTCCCGCAGGATCTGCTCGCTCACCGCCCCGAGCACCGGTTTGGCGTAGCCCTGCTCCACATGCAGGTTGAAGCGTTCGACAACCGTGTGCTTGCCGTCGCTGGCCACGATCGTCACATCGTTGTAAGAACCCGCCTGGTCGTAACTGGGGGTCCACTGCAGGGAGCCGCTGCTGGCGTCGTAGCGGGCGCCGGCGGGCAGGTTGCGCAGGGTGATGGCCAGGCGATCGCCATCGGCATCGGCCACGCCCAGGGGCAGGTTGAGGCTTTCCCCCTCTTGGAGTGTGATGTCGCCCAGCGCCTCGATCGTGGGCAACTGGTTGGCGCCGGCCACCGGCAGGCTGAGGCGGCGCAGGGCGACGCCGCCGCGGCTGTCCACCACCCGCACCACCACCTCGCTGTCGACCCGGTCGTTGGCTGTGGGCGTCCAGCTGAGGCTGGCGCTGGTGGCATAGCCCGGCTCGGTCCGCTCCACCGAGGCGGAGGGGGTGATCCGCAGACCGGCGGGGGCCTTCACGAGTTGCCAGAAGAACAGCGAGCCGTCGCTGTCGGCGGCCTGCAGGGAGGCCGTCCAGGGCTGGCCCACCGCCGCAGCCGGAAGCACGTTGCTCTCCGGGTCGGCGGCGCCTGTGATCGCCAGGGTCGGGGGCGTGTTGGCGTAGGGCAGGGCGTAGATGCCGTGGCCCAGATTCAGCTTGGCCAGCCGGCTCGATCCCGGCGCGGTGCTCAACACGCTGGCGGGGCGCACCTGCACCGTCTGCCGCTCAATCGTGGCCCCCGCCGCCAGCACACCCCCCTTGGCGGCCAGGGCGGCATTGAGATCGAGGATCCAGAGATCGTCCTGGTTGCCGCTGCCGCGTTGGGCCGAGCCGATCTGGCCCTGGAAATAGCGGCCCGGATCGAGCAGCAACAGCATCGGTGCCCGCAGATCGTCGGCGCCGATGTTGGTGACGCGCACGTCGTAGCTGATCTCGCCGGTAAGCCGGGAGCCGCGGGTGTTGCTGAAGTCCAGCCGCAGGCTGGCGCTTAGATCCGCCACCGTGCTGAAGGCCACCGTCCAGTCCTCGGCCAGACGCACCTGGGCGGCGCTGCGGATCGCGGGATTCACCTCCAGCAGCCAACCGTCCGCCGGCAGATTGGGCAGGTTGAGGATTGCCGAGCGGCTGGCCGGATCCCAGCGCACGCTCTCGGGATGGAGCACCAGATTGCTGTTGCTGCCTGAGGCGATGAAGCTGTAGTTGCTCGGGTTGAGCACGCTGGCGCCATCGCTGGCGTCCTGCCCCGAGCGGCCGGTCCACATCAGCTGATCGAAGCTGATCGAGATCTGGCTCAGGGGCAGGGGCAGCAGGGCGCCATCGGCCACGCTGCTGGCCAGCACCCGCGGCGGCCGGATCGGCGCGATCTCGTCGATGCTCTCGCTCTGCGCCACCAGGATCCGCCCATCGCTGGTGGTGAGCACGCTTTCGCCCCGCGTACCGCCACTGGCCAGCTGCAGACTGCGACGGCTCTGCAGTTCCACCAACCACACGGCGCTGCCATGGGGCACCTCGCTGGAGCTCGCCACCACAGGCCGCTGGGCCAGGTTGCTGCTGGCCACCAGCAGGCCCGCCAGGGAGGAGCCCGCCGCCCCGAAGGCGATGCTGTCGATCAACGAGCCCAGCCGGTATTCCAGTTCGGCCCGGCCCGCCAGGCGGCCCGCCATCGGGAAGCTGATGATGTCGGTGCTGGCATCGGCTTTGGCCCCCTGGATCGCCTCGCCGCTCCAGCGCACGCCCCAGAGGCGGCCATCGGGGGCGAAGGCCAGATCCCCCACCCGCGTGTTGGAGAAGTGCCGCCAGGGGCTGGTGCCGCCGCTGGCTTGGGGATCGAAGATCTCCACGCCATTGCCGGACGACACGTAGATCAGGCCCGAACTGGGATCGATCGCCAACGCATGGGTGAGGGGATCGTTGCCGGGGCCTTGATGGCGTTCGATCACGGCGCCGCTGCTGGCATCCACCAGCAGCAGCTCCTTGCCGGTCATCACCCAAAGCTGGCCGAGCCGATCCAGCGCCATGTCCAGCACGGCGGCATCCAGGCTGAACAGCGGCGTCAGCGAGCGGCCGCCCTCCTTGGCGAAGCGGAACACCTCCTGGCGCTGGCTGCCGGCGCTGGCGAGCACGCTGCCGTCCGCCAGCTCCACCATCGCCAGGGCGCCGATGTCGCCGTCGCTGCCACGGAAGCCATGGCCAAAGCTGCGCACCTGCATCGGCGCCAGCACACGGCGCAGATCCGCGCTTTCCACGGGCGCCACAAAACCGGGCAATCCCTTGGCCGCTGCCTCGAACAGCGCGTTGCTGGGGTAGCTGCGGCCTGGTGTGGCGGCCGGCAGGGTGGGGGTGCTCTGAACCGTCTCGTTGCTGCCGAGGTTCTGGCGTGCCTGATCGCCACTGCCGTCGTCTGGCAACACCGCTTTGGAAAAGAGGGCCGCTTCGCGGTTGCCGGCGAGATCGGTGGCCGCCGCCAAGAACTCGTAGGTGTTGCCCAGCTCGCCGGTAAACAATTCCTGGCCACTGGCGCCGGCCACCTGACGGCGCCAGATGCGGAAATCGCCGCCATTTTCTGACACATACACGGTCACATGGCGGACGCCACTGGCGTCATCCACGGCGCTCCAACGCACCTGATAGAGGGGGTTGCCAGCGCTGCTGGTGCCAGCCGAGCTGGCCGACACGGTGGTGACGGGAGCCGCCGCATCAAGCCGGTGGGAGATGATCGCGCTGTCGATCGGCGGCGCGTTGTCGAAGAACACCCGCGCGGAAGCCTCCAGGCTGGCTGCGCTGCTGGCTTGATCCGAGGCGGCAATGCTGTAGCTGACGAAGCCTTGGACGGCATCGGCGTTGGCGCCGGGGCGCAACAGACCGCGGCTGGGATCCTGCAGCACCTCGCCGGTTTCGGGATCGATGGCCTGGATCAGCCAGGTGGCGATGCGCGCCTCGGCATCCACGCCAGCCGACACCCGCAGCACGAAGCCCAGGCTGCCGGTGTAGTCGAAGTCGCCCTGGAACACGGCCTGATCGGCAGGCAGCTGCAGGCTGATCTCGCCGAGTTTCAGTGCCCCCAGGCGCAAGCTACGGGGGTCGAGATCGGCATCGAGTTGGCTGACAAGGCGGATCTGCCCCACCCCAGCCGCGCCGGGATTGCGGAAGGCCACCTTGTAGGGCAGCGCATAGCCCACCGGCATGAACACGCTGCCATCGGCGCTAGGCAGCTTCTGGGGTCCCAGCACAGCAATCGTGGTGCTGTCCGAGGAACTGGAGGAACCGTTTTGTTGGAGGTATTGGGCCAGATTCAGGGCCTGGGGCCCCACCGGCCTGAACTTGGCGTCCAACAGGCCGATGTGACGGAGGTATTCAAGCTCCGCTTGCTCACCCACGAACAGATCAAAGCTGATGAAATGGGTGTCCTGGCGTGCGTTGCGCTGATAGTCGGCCGGATCGGGGGCGACGGGGACAGGAATTTCAACTGTGCAGTCATCACTTTCACGGATTTCCAGATAATCAACCGGAGCTTGGGCCGCCTTGGGATCGCCGCCGTAACGCGCCGTGTCGCCATACCATTCCTGCACCTTGGAGAAGAAATCAACCAAATCCGCCTGGGTTCGGTAGAGATCCCCCGCCTTGCCGATCAAAATGCCGCTGGCCAAGGTGGCATTGAGGCTGATCACCTTGCTTCCCGCCCGCACGGGAGGGGCTTGATCCACTTGGCGCAGCAGGCCCGCGGTCTCCAGCGCCGCCAGCCAGCCTTGAACCCAACCCTCCGCATCGGCGGCCAGGGCCGCCAGGGCCGTGGCCGCGTTGGAATCAGCCAGAATCGACTCCCGCAGGCGCAGGGCGTGGCTGCGTTGATCGGCGATGAATTCAGCACGGGTGAGAGGCGTGGCCGTGGCCAGGGTGTCGAAGCGGAACGGCATCGCCAGCGCTTCGCAGGGTTCGATGTTCTCTTCATCCGAGAGAAACTTGGCGGCAAGCCCTGGAGCAATCTTGTTCAGAGAAGCCACGCCTCCGGCCAGCAGATCCTGGGCTTTCCATTCCGGATTGATCGTGTAGAGCTTGGCGCGCAAGCCCTCAAAGTCGCGATTGATCCACTCCTTCAGGCCGGGATAGGTTTGTACGGCAAAGGTAAAGCCCACAAACTCGCCGGCACCCACGTCAAACGCGTAGCCGGGCGCGAGATTCCAGCCCTTGCGATTGCTGCTGCCGTCCAAACCGCTCCAGGGAATGTCCGGCCGAACACCGGTGTTGGGCGTGGGTCCATAGGTTTGGCTGATGGTTGAGCCAGGGCGAATCGCCCCATCCGGTTGGCCTCCCACATTGCTGGAGAAGATCACATAGGGAAGATTCAAGCCCTCCAGCACGTATTGGCTACGGCCCATGTCGGTGGCGCCGATGTCAAAGCGCACGTAGGGGATATCCACGTTGGTCAGGCTTTGCAGGCTGACACTGAAAACCGTCCCGTCCCCGGGTTCGATGCTGCGGGGCCCGCCCACGCCGATCGTCACATCTGCTTCAATCGCCCGCTCCACCAGATAGCGATAGGGTTCGGTCACCCGCTGGCCGTCGGGGTTGATCACCGAGACGTCATACAGACCATGGGGTGTGCTGCGGAGGTCGAAGACGGCGCGAATGCGGGTGGCGTCCAACACCTGCCAGCGCTCAGGTTCAATCTCGAATTCACCCGGCCGGCTCAACTTCACCAGCGCCCCGGGTTGGAAGTGGGCGCCGCGAATGTCCATCGTCACCCAGCGATGATCATCCGTGCCGCTGCCTCCTTGATCCGGTGTGATGGCGGTGATCGCCAGGGGTAACAGGTCTGCACGCAACACCGCCGCGGCATTGGCCTCCGTTTGGGGGGAGCGCACCAGGATGTAATAATCGCCCGCCTTGGTGCTCGGGATCAGCACCTCCTGATCCGGGTTCAGGGGACTGCTGTAGCTGGCATCAAACCGCGAAGCCGTGGGCACATCTCCCCAGCGGATATACAGTTCGCTGCTGCCGCGATTGGCGGCAGAATCCAGGCTGACGCGAAGGGTTTCTCCCGCCGCCACACTCAACTTGTAGAGCTTCTCGCCACTCGGGTTCAGACTCAGGGCCAAAGGCGTGGACAGCTTCAGCTCAGGCACGCCAACTTGAAGGCTACCGGCGGACACTCCCAAGCGATTGTTGGCTTCTCCTGGTGCGATGTTCAGGCCGGTCTCCCCGTAGGTGATCGGACCCTCAAAGACTTCGTTGTAAATGTCTGGCCGCACAATCACGCGCCATGATCCATCCTTCAGCGGCGGAAGTGTGGCGTTCAGGGTTGTTGTGTAGCTCGCCAGGCCGCCCAGGCCACCCTCATGACCCACCCTGCCGAGGAGGATGTCGCCAAGATCCCAAGTGGCGTCCGAGGAAAGATAGACGGCATCGCTCCAGCGGCCATAGGCCGGGTTGATCGACGCATTGCGAATGCTGAAGCTGATGGCCACAGCCTGGCCCACGTCGCCTTGCGAAGGCAGTTCAACCTGGTCGAGCTGCAAATCGGCAGGTGGTGGCGTCTCGATGCGCAGCGGTTGCAAGGCCGCCGACCAATTGTTTTGGTCGAAGCCGAACTCCTGAACATTGCCGTTGGCTCCTGCTCCCCACACCCGCCCCGGATCGGTGGCCACGAAGACGTAATAACTGCCGGCCAGGTCGATCGGGGCTGTGAACGTGAGTTGCTTGCTGTAGCTGCCAGCCGCCGCCAAGCCGCCGCCATGGCCCAGGTAGCCAAGGAAACGGTCCTTGTCGACATCCAGGAACCGGTCCTTGGAGAGATAGATCAGGTCATTCCATTGGCCTTGATCCGCAGGGGTCTGGCCGCCCTTGTTTTCCACCTGATAGTCAATCGTGAACGATTGGCCGGCCAGCACGGCATCAGGAGCCAACACCGTGGTGACCTGCAGATCCGGTGGGGGCGCCAAGCGAATTGGCAGGGAGATCTGAATGCTGTTATTGCCTTCATCTGGAAACTCGAGTACGGAATTAGGGCCGTACGGTGCAATTGTTGGCAATCCAGCACGGATGGTGCTGACGGACGACTGATATGGATCGCGAATTTCGGAGGCATCTGCCTTGAGAATCAGCTGGAAATCACCACTGATGGAGGATGGGAGCGTGAAGGTGGCGGAATTGGTGATCGATTCACCAGGCTGCAGGAAGCGGGGCTGCCCGTTGCTATCCAGCGGTAAGGAAGTGTCGCGCACCCGCCAAATCGTTTCAAGCAACGATCCGCGATCAACAAGAGGATAGTCGGAGGGGTCGAGGCTGTTATCCCGCGACAGATAAAGACCATCGAACCAGTTTGAAACGCGTGTGGCACGACTGCCTCGGTTGGTCACGGTCCAGGAGGCCGTGATCGTTTCTCCCGAAGCAGGAGCTGAGTTGGAGACGCTCAGTGCGCTCATCTGCAAATCAGGTTCTCGGTAGGTGGCCTGCAAAATGCCACGACCAACATTATTGTCATTGCGTAGTTCTTCATAGGCTGAGCTTGAATAATGGACAAGTGCATCCTCATTGCGACCACCCAAGCGCTGTTCATATTCCGACTGGGCAGGAGGCCAGCCATTGCTCTTGATCGCATCAGTAATCACGTAGATAAAATATTCACCATCAATACCCGCCGGCAACCTGACCTCGGCTGTCGAGGTATAACTTTCTCCAGAAACAAGTGAGCTTTTATTGTCGTGGTAGACCGACCCGATTAGAGTGGCTCGATATGGCAAAAATTCCGGGTCGGAACTGAAGAAGATCTTGTCGACCCAGCCACGGGTCCCCCCCCACACATCAGCCCCGTAGTTGCGCACAGTCCAGTTCACCTGCGTGAGCTCGCCAGAGAAGTTCTGGACTTGAGTTTCAACCCGTTCGACCCTCAGGTCAGCTGGGGATGGTGTAACAACAGAAGTGGAGATCCTTTCATTGTTGTTTTCATTCAGCTCAGAAACATGGTTCCAGTCATCAGTTTTGATGGAGAGGAGCCCCGCTCGGATCGAGGGCGCTAGGGTGACAGTGTGCTGCACGGTGTAGCTGCCACCCTGGGCCAGACTCCGCTGCCGTTGCTCAAAGCTGCCAAGATCCCAACGAATTCCGCCTTGATCGAGCAGGCTAATCTTGTCAAACCAGGAGCCCGTGAACTCATCGCCACGGTTTTGAACCGTATAGCTAAAGCTGTACACCCCTGCCGCAGCGGCAACCTCGGGAGCGATGACCTGGCTCACCACCAGATCGGGTCTTGTGGCACCGATGATGCCGATGGGGGTTGCCTTGTAGTTGTTGTTATCAATCTGGCCGGCATCGTCCAGATTGATATTCGATGCCAAGGTGTCTTCAGGAATCGCATCGTAGCTATCACTCCAGACAGTGACAAAGTAACTGCCCGTGGCTGTGCCCTTGGGAATCTGCACATTCACGCTACCGAGATAATCATCTCCAACAGCCAAATGCCCGGTGTGGGTAATGTTGCCGAGGAACACATCGCCTTTGGCAGAGGATGGCCGTCGGCGGTCCACGGTCAGCCAAACACTATCGGTCCAGGAGTTGACGTCGGAACGCTCTCCACGGCTTTGGGCGGAGCCTTTGTTCGAGACTTTGTAGCGAACCTCAATCGCACCGCCATGGACGGCTTGATCAGGCGCAATCACATCACTGGTGACAAGGTCCGCAAACGGGACCGGCGAAACGGTAAACCGCTGAGCCCTGGTATTGTTGTTTTCAGAGGGATATTCATCGATTTGGTTATTGGCATCAGCCACCACGATGAAGAAGGCGTCACCGCGATAACGCAGGGGAATCTCAACAGAGCTGAGTTGAGTGCGATAGCTTTCGGTGGGTGCTAACGCGGAGCCACTGCCAACTCGACCGACCAGCCGATCATCACCACTGAGAATCCCGTCGAGAGAAACATAAACATAATCAGTCCAGGCTCCGGAGGTGCTGACGGAACCAAGGTTCGAAACCGTGAAGCTCAGGCCGGCGCTGGTGCCTGCGGTGACGCTCTCTGGAGCCACAATCTCACTGACGCGCAGATCGGGGCGTGGTAAAAGGCTGACTAGAAGTTCGTCAGAACTAAGGGATCGGTTGTTGAGGCGAGCGCCGCCATGTTCGTAAATCTGTGGAGCTGAGCCAGAACCCAACAAGCTATTGGTGGTGACAGCAATGCGATAGCCCCCTTCAATCTTGCCTGGCAGGCGAACCTGTTCGGTGCGTGTGTAGCGTTGACCGGCTTCGAGGGGGCGATCGTAGACATAACTGCCTAGGGAGATGGGCGAACCAGCCCCTGTGATTGGCAGTAGCGAAAGTTGGTCTTGCCATTGCCCTTCCGCTGCAACCTGGCCTTGATTCATGACTGTCCAAGTCACCTCAACAAGGTTGCCTTCCTGGGCCGTCTTGGCTGTAGAAACCTGCTCCACCAGCAGATCTGGCGACGCTGATAACTGAACCGGAATCGCAGCAGATGACCGTTTATTGTTGGTTGTGTAAATGAATTCGAAGGGACCACCCGTTGCCACATTCACATACCAGATACCACTGAGTCCGTTAGGTAAGGTGACAGTTTGGCTGCGTTGGTAGTTGTCGGCGGGTGCTAACTGACCCAGCTGGCCAGCACTGCCAAGGTCGTAACGGGTTCCCGAGCCGTCGGGGTTACTGCTCAACCAGATGGAATCTGACCAGCTATTGGTATTGGTAATGCCGATGCCTCGGTTGGCGACTGACCAGTTGACACGAATCTGTTTGCCACTGGCGGCCTCACCGCTGATGCTGAGGTCCTCAACCTGCAAGTCTGCATAGGGAATTGGCAAGATATCAACAGGATCTACAGCTATCTGTTGATTATTTGCCTCATTGCCATTCTCCCAAACCGTGCCTTGGGCATCCGTTTGAACAACGACTCGGCCACGATTGCTGAATGCTGCTGGGAAGCGATAGGTTGTCTTGGCTCCATAGCTGTCACCGGGTTGAAGTGCCCCGTCATGAACCACCTCACCCAGAATGATGTCGTCGTAGTCACCAATGATGCTGTTGCTGCTATAAATCACTCGGTCCAGCCACTTCGTTGTTCGCCCCACCCCTGTGCCCAGGTTGGTCACCGTCCATTCGACGGAAACAGTGGCGGGATCGCGAATTACCTGGCTCGGTACTTTCAAGGTCGATACTGCTAGGTCGGCATAGGGATCACGCTGCACCGAAATGCTCAACGCCTGAAGATTGTTGTTTTCACCTGCTTGTTCGAGGTTCGTTTGACTGGCATCGGTGTGGACCAGCAGCTGCCAATCACCAACGAGATCAACTGGCAGGCTAAAGCTGAGTTCGCCTTGCCGGCTGGCGCCGACCGCCAAACTTGTGGTAGCGGCTTCACCCAGGCGAATATCCGTTGGATCAAGCAGCGCGTCTTTGGACAGAAACACGCGATCTGTACTCGCCGCTGAAACAGCCGTTCCTTGGTTCGTTGTCTTCCAGCCCAGCGTTACGGTCTCGCCACCTTGTCGGTTGCCGTAAATATTGAGGTCACTGGAGATGAGATCAGGACTGATCACCGAGAGTTCGATTGCGCTGCTGTTATCCGTTTCATTGCCTTCCTGAACAGAATTGCCTTCATCAGCATTCACCTCAAGACGCCACTGTCCCAATGACATGCTGGGTAGGGTGAACGTCAGCTTCTGTTGATAGGACTCTCCAGGCGCAAGTTCATGGAACTTCCAGGTGCTCCAATTGGCAATCTCAATGGCTGCATTCTTGCCGGATTCATCGACAAGACGAATACGTTCCCGGGTGTACGCTGCCAGCTTTTCATTGCCAGCATTCTTGACGGAGTAGGAAATATCGGCTTGGGCTCCGATCGCCCAGGCTGGCGGTGCACTCAAGCCCTGAATGATGAGGTTGGGCTTGGGTTCGGGTTTGACAATGGTGGCCTGAGCTGTTGCCCGGATGTTGTTGGTTATGCGACCTGGTTCATAAGCATCCCCATAGGCATTGGCTTGCACAAGGAAATACACAGAGCCTTGTGCAAAGCCATTGGTCGCCACATCCAAGCCCGCTGTGTACGACTCATGAGGCTGCAGCCTGCCCGTGCGGCTCAGCGTGCCCAGTAGACGGGATGTCTGATCGATGTTCGGAGTAGCCGAGACATAGACGGCATCGGTCCAGCGACTTGCATCCGTGGCGCTGCTACCGATGTTTTGTACGGTCCATTCGATTCGTGCAGTGCGATTAGCAAAAATCTCGGCTGGTGCTGAGACCACATGGGTCAGCAGATCCGCTTCACCAGGATCGTCATTCTCGATTGTGATCACAGCTCTGCTGATGTCACCGAGAATGGCCCCCCCCGCCGGGATCAGCAGATCCAGATTGAAGCTTTCATTGGCCTCAAAGCGGTCGTCATCAATGATTGGGAGGCTGATGGTGATGAGATTGGAGCCATTATCTTCAAAAACCAGAGGAATCGTGTCTGGCTTATAATCAAGCCCGGATGTTGCTGTGCCTGCTGAAAGACGCAGCGAGGCAGAAATGGTTCCACTACTGTTGCCCGTGCGTTGGATTGAAACTTGTTGATTGCTGCGATCATTTTCTGCGAAGCGCACCTCTTTGGAGAGAAGCGACAATGTCGTCTGTTGATCGTCATTGAGAATCGTGCCAACGACGGGTTGCTGGGTGAGCAGAATACTGTCGCTACTGGGCTGCAGTCTTAACTCAATCGTTTCGTCAGCTTCAAAGATGCTGTCCTTGCTGGGAGTGATGACGAGCGTGGCGGTCTCAGAATTGGCTGCGATCTCGATGGATCCTGCCAAGCCATTCAGAGTCTTGGCCCCAGAAAGCGTATAGTCACTTCCCAGCTGAGCGGATCCGGAGATTGTGAAGTTGAGGCTGAGAGTTGTCTGGATAAAGCGATCACGATTGATCGTATAGATGAGCTGGCCCCCAGTGTCCTCGCGAACAGCATTAGGTGTCAGAGTTAATGAGACATTCGGCTTGTCATCATCTTCAATGGTGAGCAATGCACGATTGATCGCGCCAATGTTGGCTCCCCCAGAGGGTTCAGATAGGAGCAAGCGTATCGTTTCATTCCCTTCTTGAAAATTATCGTTGTAGATTGGAAAGCTAAGCAACTGTGTAGCTTGCCCGTCAGCAAATCTGATTTGCAATGTGCGATTGTCGTAATCCTGGCCAGCGGTTGCACTGCCATCGACGGAGCTGAGATTGATGCTGATCTCTCCATCGGTGCCTCCGGTTCTGACCAGCATCAAGGAAACGACACCAGCCTCATTCACCTGATAGGTGTCGCTACTGAAGCTGACTGTGCCAGGCTGAGGGCGATCATCATTGAGGATCCGAATGATCGCGGTCGACTGAGCTCCCAAGCTGACGCCACCGCTCGGGTTCGACAAGGAGGCATTGATCGTTTCATCCGCCTCAAACTGGTTATCGTTTACAATGGGGAGCGCAACCGTTTTCACAGATTCGCCATCGGCAAAGCCCACAGTGATTGGAGTGTTTATATAATCAGGCCCAGCAGTTGCCGTTCCATTCGTTAAGTTGACCTGAATGCTGACCGCGCCTTGACTTCCCTCGGAACGGTTTAGAGTTACCGCTGTGACTGGGTTCCCGTTCTCATTGATCGCGAATGTTGTCTGGCTGAACTGAATGATGCCGGGAACAGCATCGTTATCGACAATCGTGAACGTTGCCGACCCTTGTGTGCCGATGCTTGCACCACCACTCGGATTGGCCAGCCTCAGGGTGAACGTTTCCGTGGGTTCATATCTGGCGTCGTCCAGGATGGGAATCGAAATGGTCTTCGTGGTTTCATCGGGAGCAAAAGCAACGGAGATGGGGTTATCGAGGAAATCTTGCCCTGCAGTCGCTGTTCCATTCTGCAGAAGTACGGTGACTCCAGTTGCCGCTGAAATAGTCCCTACCCGGGTGATGACAACCTGTGTACTCGCAGAATCATTTTCGGAAGCGCTATAAGTTGAGCGACCAAAATTGAAAACACTATCGTTATCAACAATATTCACTCGTGCCGAGTCTCTCCCGCGAATGATGGCACCCCCTGTGGCATTAACGAGGGATAGGTTGAGGCTCTCCGTGGACTCAATGAGACTGTCGTCATTAATCGGCACGATCACGGTCTTTGATATCTCGCCAGCAGAAAATCTGAGCACAATGGGAGATGGGTCAAAATCGGCGGGGGCGCTGCCAGTTCCCGGTGAGAGGGTGACTGTGACACTGATTTCGCCATCACTGCCGCCACTACGGATCACCTCAATCGGCTTTGAGTACGAACCATTTTCATTGATGCTGTAGCTGGATTGACTGAAGGATAGCGTTCCTTGTTGAGGCGGATCATCGTCTTGAACTGTGAGAACCGCAGTATTTACACTGCCGATGCTTGCGCCACCCAACACACTGCTGATCGTCAGATTCAGAAATTCTGGCTGCTCATAGATGCGATCATCGACCAGTGGGATCGCAACCGACTTACTTGTCTGCCCGTCTGCAAAAATGACTTGAACCGGAGTATTGGCGTAGTCGAGTCCTACGACTGCAGTTCCATCACTTGGCGTAAGAACCACGCCAACCTCACCATCGCTTCCATTCGATCGATTCAATGTCACCGTGGCGGTGCCGTTTTCGTCGGCAGAAAAACTGCTACTGCTGAAGCCGATCGTCCCTGGATCCTGAACAGGAATGACGTCAAAGCGAATCGCGTTGGGAGTGGGATTCAGATCACGCCCGCCATTTGCAATCCCTCCATCATCACGAACCCGAAAGCTGAAAGATGCCAAGGCATTGCCGTTGGCATCTTGGGGAGGTGTATAGACGATCTGCGCAAGATCTGCAACTGTAATCTCCTGTCCAGTGGTTACCTTGATGCCACCTAAGCGAAGAGCCCCTACCGCTGGCAGACTGGTGAGTATCAAACTCTGGAAGCTATTAGCGCCGGAGACGCTGTCAGCATCGCTGGAATCGGTGAAGCCAAAGTCTGCTGCCGTGAAGTTATAAGCCGTATCTTCCAGGATGGTGATCGTTTTGTCCGTTCCGGACGGCGCATCGTTGACTGACGTCAGCGAGATCGTGATCGCATTGGGGGTGGGATCCAGATCCGCACCACCGCCTGCGGTGCCGCCGTTGTCCCGCACCTGGAAGTTGAAGGAGGCGACGGCACTGCCATTGGCGTTGGCCGCTGGGGTGTAGGTGAGGGCGGAGAGGCTGGTTGCATTGATCTCCTGTCCCGCAGAAACAGGGACACCACTTAAACGTAGGCTGCCTGATGACGGCAGAGTGTTGAACCTGACGCTCTTTAGAGTGTTTGCACCACTCGAGCGCGTGGCGTCGATCGGATCGCTGAAACCGAAATCCTCCGCGCTGAAGCTGTAGACGCTGTCTTCCAGGGAGGTAATGGTCTTGTCGTTGCCGGCGGGCGGTTGGTTGATCGGGGTTACATCGATGCTGATCGTGTTAGGAGTGGGATCAAGATCCACGCCACCATTGGCGGTGCCGCCTTTGTCGCGCACCTGGAAGCTGAAGGCGGCATAGCTCCTGCCGATGGTGTTGGGCGCCGGCGTGAAGGTGAGGGAGGCGAGGCTGGCGGCGGCGACTTCCTGGCCGGCGGAGACGGCGACACCGTCGAGCTGAAGGCTGCCCGCCAGCGGCAGGCTGGTGAGGATCACGCTCTGCAGCGCGTTGGCTCCAGAGGCGCTGGCGGCGTCGATCGGGTCGGTGAAGCCGAAATCGGCGGCGGTGAAGTTGTAGGGGGTGTTTTCAGCGGCGATGATCGTGCCGTTGCTGCCGGCCGGCGCGTCGTTCACCGGGGTGACATCGAAGCGGATCGTGTTGGGCGTGGGATCGAGATCAATGCCGCCATTGGTGGTGCCAGCGTTATCGCGTACCCGGAAGGAGAAAGAGGCAATGGCGCTGCCGTTGGCGTTGGCCGCTGGCGTGTAGGTGAGGGATGCGAAGCTGGCGACCGGGATCTCTTGTCCGGCGGAGATTGCGGCACCTCCGAGCCGCAGGATTCCAGTGCCCGGCAGGCTGGTGATGATCACGCTCTGTAGGCTGTTGGCTCCGGCGGCGCCAGCGGCATCTGCTGGATCGGAGAAGCCGAAATCGGCCGCCGTGAAGCTGTAGGTGGTGTCTTCCTGGGTGGCGATGATCTTGTCGGCGCCGGAGGGGGCGTCGTTCACCGAGCTGACCGCGATCGAGAGCGTGCCTGGTGTGGTGGTGAAGCCGTCGGAGAGGGTGTAGGTGACCACACCGCTGCCGTTGAAATTCGCGGCTGGGGTGAAGACAAGGTTTCCGCCGCTGAAGTAAGCGGTGCCATTGGTCACGGCGCTGAAGCCGGTGATGCTCAGTGGATCGGCCTCGGCGTCGCTGTCGTTGGCGATCAGGCTGGCCAGGCTGATCGTGATCGCGGTGTCTTCTGTGGTGGTGGTGCTGTCGGCTACCGCCAGGGGCGGTGTATTGACCGCATAGAGCTGATCGAGGAACTGCAGCAGCCGCACGCCGGTCAGCACATCGGTGCCGTCATTGCCGTTGATGGCGCTCTGGAGATCCACCACCGTGGTGGTGCCGCTGAGGTTTCCACCGGTGGTGGTGATGCTGTAATCGGCGCGATAGCCGGCGAAGACTGCCCGGTTCAGGCCTGTGCCGCCATTGATGGTGTCGTCGCCCGAGCCCCCTTGAAGGGTGTCGTTGCCATCACCACCCTCGAGCAAATCATTGCCGGACAGGCCCGATAGAACATCATTGCCGCCCAGGCCCCGGATGGTGTCATTCAAGATGGTGCCGATCAGGGCCGGGTCGTCGCCAGATGTGCCCTCCAGGAGCACACCGCTCAGCCCCGATGCCACCGAGACTTCTTGATCGCTGAACCGCAGTACACCCACATTGCGCACCACATCCACCCCATCGGGTGTGCCACTGCGGTTGTCGTAGAGGGTGAGACCAGTGGCATCCCCCACAACGGAGTACTGGGAGCGGCTGCCGGAGTAAATCGCGATATTGGCGCCATCGCCGCCATCGATGGTGTCGTTGCCAGCGCCACCGTTGATCGTGTCGTCACCGGTGCCGCCATCGATGCTGTCACTGCCACCCTGGCCGTTCAGGCTGTCGTTGCCGCTGCCGCCGAGGATGGACTCGTTGTAGCCGCTGCCATTGATCGTGTCGTTGCCGGCACCACCATCAAGGAGTGTGCCGTTGGTGTAATTGCCATACTCTGCAATGTAGTCATTGCCGTCGCCCCCAGACACCGTGGCCGGAAGATAGACATAACCCAATAAAGGATCGTAGCGGTCGTAAGGGGTATAGTAATAAATATAGTCGTTATCCGCTCCGCCATCGATCACCCCGGAAACACCGTAGATCGTGTCGTTGCCGGCACCGCCAGAGGCCGTATTGAGGCCTTCCGTATCCGAGATGTAATCGGCGCCATCGCCCCCTACCAAGCTGTCGTTGCCGGCGTTGCCGTAGATGGAGTCGTTGCCCGCCTCACCCAGCAGGGTGTCGTTGCCGGCGTTGCCTTCTAGACGGTCAATGCCATCGCCGCCGGAGACGGAGTCGTTGCCATCGCCGCCGTAGAGGCTGTCGTTCTCGCTGCCACCGATGATGGTGTCGTTGCCCGCCTCGCCATTGATGGTGTCGTTGCCGGCGCCGCCATCGAGGGAATCATTGTCTGCGCCGCCCAGGATGCTGTCGGCGCCAGCGCCGCCCAGCACTGTGTCGGCGCCATCAGCGGCGTTGATCACATCGCCGCCGTCGCCGCCTTCGATGCTGTCGTTGCCTGCTAGGCCGTTGAGCTGGTCGTTGCCGCCTTGGCCCAGGATCGTGTCGTCGCCGTCGCCGCCATCGATCTGATCGCCGAAGGCGCTGCCGGTGAGCGCATCGTTGCCCGCCGTGCCCGTCTGGAGGGTGCCGGTATTGTCGGCCGTGGGCTGGAATACAACGCCGCCGGAGAAGACCAGGGTGCTCACATTGCGCAGCCGGTCGACCCCATCGGGGGCGCCATTGCGGTTGTCGTAGACAAGAAAGTCGGTGCCATCGCGCAACACCGTGTATTGATCGATCGTGCCGCTGTAGGTCACAACATCCACACCGCCACCGCCTTCAATGGTGTCGTTGCCAGCGCCACCGTTGATCGTGTCGTCACCGGTGCCGCCAACGATGCTGTCACTGCCACCCTGGCCGTTCAGGCTGTCGTTGCCGCTGCCGCCGAGGATGGACTCGTTGTAGCCGCTGCCATTGATCGTGTCGTTGCCGGCACCACCATCAAGGAGTGTGCCGTTGGT
>Ga0209298_10000111_pt1 | contig 47230 bp, 1 predicted proteins | sample S_140806_EF_Meta_FD_187325 | JGI IMG/M metagenome (GOLD analysis project Ga0209298, IMG submission 187325) | Freshwater microbial communities from Lake Simoncouche, Canada to study carbon cycling - S_140806_EF_MetaG (SPAdes) (version 2) | ecosystem: Environmental > Aquatic > Freshwater > Lake ... | reverse complement strand
AGCTCCGGGCAGCGGGCCCGACACCCTTGCCCCCACGCTTCAAGGCATTTCACTCGACACCATCAGCCTTGATCCCTCCCAGTCGGGGGGTGCTTATCTCTCTGCCGCTATTCGATTCTCTGAAAACCTCTCCGGCTTTTACTGGGGTGAGGTCACCTTCCGCTCCACTTCCTCTGGTCAGATCCGGTCCTTTGAACTGTACGACCACATTCAAGGAACAAAACTAGCTGGCACTCTCTATGTCTATGAGAAGCTTAATCCCATCACAGCCGCTGGTTCCTGGGTCCTCGACTCCATTAATCTGGAAGACACAGCAGGCAACATACTTTATAAAAAAAGCAGCGACTCCGACTGGAGCGCCTTTCTCGTCTCCAGCGGCGCCATTCAAACATCTTTTGATGTCGTCTATGGAGCAGACCAGCCCACGCCTATCACTCCCGTGATCAGCGTGGCTGTTTCTCCTGCTTTTGTCGCAGAAGATGGCACCGCCAATCTCATCTATACCTTCACCCGCACCGTAGCTACCACCAACGCCCTCACCGTCAACTACGACATCACTGGAACAGCTGACAGCAACGACTACACAGGAGCCACCCCCGGAACGGGAAAAACCATCACCTTTGCTGTGGGTTCCAGTACCGCGACTCTGGCCATTGATCCCATGACGGACACTGCAATTGAAACCCATGAAACCGTTTCTCTCACACTCACCGCAGGCACAGGTTATACCGTAGGTACCACAACAGCGGTCACCGGCACCATCACAAATGATGACAATTCGGTTACTAGCTATGTGATTGCATCGTCAATCCCGCCTGCTTCTCCAGACCGCACATGCAGTGAATATCGAAACAGGCTTGCCTTCGCGGCGCTCAAGGCCGATGGCTCCGTCGTCACTTGGGGGAACCCAAACTACGGTGGACACAGCAGCGCTGTGGCCAGCCAGCTCCGCTCGGGTGTCAGCCAGATCTTCTCCACTGTCTACGCATTTGCGGCTCTCAAGGCCGATGGCTCCGTCGTCACTTGGGGGAACTCCAGCTACGGCGGAGACAACAGCGCTGTGGCCAGCCAGCTTCGCTCGGGTGTCAGCCAGATCTTCTCCACTGGCTGGGCCTTCGCGGCGCTTAAGGCCGACGGCTCCGTCGTGACATGGGGATCCTCCAGCGAGGGCGGAGACAGCAGCGCTGTGGCCAGCCAGCTTCGCTCAGGTGTTAGCAAAATCTTCTCCACTCACGACGCCTTCGCGGCGCTCAAGGCCGATGGCTCTGTCATTACTTGGGGCTCCTTAATTGACAGCGGAGACTGCAGCTATGGCGGTGACAGCAGCGCTGTGGCTAGCCAGCTCAGCTCCGGTGTCAGCCAGATCTTCTCTGGCACCATGGCCTTTGCGGCGCTCAAGGCCGATGGATCCGTCGTCACTTGGGGGGACTCCAGCTACGGCGGAGACAGCAGCGCTGTGGCCAGCCAGCTCAGCTCGGGTGTCAGCCAGATCTTCTCCACTGACTACGCCTTCGCGGCGGTTAAGGCCGATGGCTCCGTCGTGACCTGGGGATACTCCAGCGATGGCGGAGACAGCAGCGCTGTGGCCAGCCAGCTTCGCTCGGGTGTCAGACAGATCTTCTCCACTCACGACGCCTTCGCGGCGCTCAAGGCCGATGGCTCCGTCGTTACCTGGGGCTCCTTAATCGACAGCGAAGACAGCAGCTATGGCGGTGACAGCAGCGCTGTGGCTAGCCAGCTCAGCTCCGGTGTCAGCCAGATCTTCTCTGGCACCATGGCCTTTGCGGCGCTCAAGGCCGATGGATCCGTCGTCACTTGGGGGAACTCCAGCTACGGCGGAGATAGCAACGCTGTGGCCAGCCAGCTTCGCTCGGGTGTCAGCCAGATCTTCTCCACTGACTACGCCTTCGCGGCGCTTAAGGCCGACGGCTCCGTCGTGACATGGGGATCCTCCAGCGAGGGCGGAGACAGCAGCGCTGTGGCCAGCCAGCTTCGCTCAGGTGTCAGCAAAATCTTCTCCACTCACGACGCCTTCGCGGCGCTCAAGGCCGATGGCTCTGTCATTACTTGGGGCTCCTTAATTGACAGCGGAGACAGCAGCTATGGCGGTGACATCAGCGCTGTAGCTAGCCAGCTTCGCTCTGGGGTTGTCGGATTTGCCAACCCCTTTACCAACGACTGGCTCGTGAGCGGTTCCCCCTCCAGCATCAGCCTGGCCGTATCTCCAGCGCAGGTGACAGAAGATGAAACCACCAATCTGGTCTACACCTTCTCCCGCACCGGACCCACCACCAACGCCATCACGGTCAACTACGGCATCACCGGAACAGCTGATAGCAGCGACTACACCGGCACAACCCCAGGACCAGGGAAAACCATCACCTTTGCTGCGGGTTCAAGTATAGCGAGCCTGACCATTGATCCCACAACGGACACCGCAATTGAGCCCGATGAAGCCGTTGCCCTCACCCTCGCCGTAGGCACCGGTTACAGTATTGGTACCACAGCTGCGGTTGTGGGCATGATCCTCAATGACGACACCGTCATTGAGGATCAAGGCAACACCAAGCTGCTTAAGCGCGGCGATGGCAAAGCCCTCGTGGAAATCGGTGGTGCCCGCCAGTCGATCACCTCCCCCTGGGGCAGCCCGGCCGGCGACGACACCAGCGAGTGGCAGATGCTGGCCACTGATGCCATTGGCGGCGTCAATCAGATTCTCTGGCGCAATAACACCTCCAGCTTCCTCCACCTCTGGAACCTCGATGCCAACTGGAACTGGCAATCCTCCAGCGGCGCTGATGCTTTCAACTCACCCAGGGCATCGGAGCTGGAGACGATCTTCCAGGTGGACGCCACCAGAGACGGCATTATTGGTAGCCCCTTCACCACGATCGAAGCTCAAGGCAACACCAAGCTGCTCAAGCGCGGCGATGGCAAAGCCTTCGTGGAAGTCGGTGGTGCCCGCGAGGAGATCTCCTCCCCCTGGGGCAGCCCCGCTGGCAACGACAGCAGCGAGTGGCAGATGACGGCCGCTGACACCATAGGCGGCGTCAATCAGATTCTCTGGCGCAATAACACCTCCAGCTTCCTTCACCTCTGGAACCTTGATGCTAACTGGAGCTGGCAATCCTCCAGCGGCGCTGATGCTTTCAACTCATCCAGGGCCTGGGATCACGAGACGAGCTTCCAGGTGGATGCCACCAGAGATGGCATGATTGGCAGCCCCTTCACCACGATCGAGGCTCAAGGCAACTCTAAGCTGCTCAAGCGCGGCGGTGGCAAAGCCTTCGTGGAAGTCGGTGGTGCCCGCCAGGAGATCACCTCCCCCTGGGGCAGCCCCGCTGGCAACGACAGCAACGAGTGGCAGATGATGGCCGCTGACACCATCAGCGGCGTCAATCAGATCCTCTGGCGCAATAACACCTCCAGCTTCCTTCACCTCTGGAGCCTCGATGCCAACTGGAACTGGCAATCCTCCAGCGGCGCTGATGCTTTCAACTCATCCAGGGCCTGGGATCACGAGACGAGCTTCCAGGTGGACGCCACCAGAGATGGCATTATTGGCAGCCCCTTCACCACGATCGAGGCCCAGGGCAACACCAAGCTGCTCAAGCGCTCCGATGGCAAAGCCTTCGTGGAAGTCGATGGTGCCCGCCAGGAGATCACCTCCCCCTGGGGCAGCCCCGCCGGCAACGACAGCAGCGAGTGGCAGATGATGGCCGCTGACACCATTAGCGGAACTAACCAGATCCTCTGGCGCAATAACACCTCCAGCTTCCTTCACCTCTGGAACCTTGATGCCAACTGGAACTGGCAATCCTCCAGCGGATCAGATGCTTTCAACTCACCCAGGGCCTCGGAGCTGGAGACGATCTTCAAGGTGGATGCCACCAGAGATGGCATGATTGGTAGCCCCTTCACCACGATCGAAGCCCAGGGCAACACCAAGCTGCTCAAGCGCAGCGATGGCAAAGCCTTCGTGGAAGTCGGAACCGCCCGCCAGGAGATCACCTCCCCCTGGGGCAGCCAGGCCGGCGACGACAGCAGCGAGTGGCAGATGATTGCCGCTGACACCATTAGCGGTGTCAACCAGATCATTTGGCGCAATAACACCTCCAGCTTCCTCCACATCTGGAATCTCGATGCCAACTGGAGCTTGCAATCCACCAACGGCTCTGATGCGTTCAACTCACCCAGGGCCTGGGAGCTGGAGACGAGCTTCCAAATGGATGCCAACAGAGATGGCATCATCGGCAGCCCCTTCACCACGATCGAGGCCCAGGGCAACACCAAGCTGCTTAAGCGAAGCGATGGCAAAGCCTTCGTGGAAGTCGGAACCGCCCGCCAGGAGATCACCTCCCCCTGGAACTCCACCGCTGGCGACGACAGCAGCGAGTGGCAGATGATTGCCGCTGACACCATTAGCGGTGTCAACCAGATTCTTTGGCGCAATAACACCTCCAGCTTCCTCCACATCTGGAGCCTCGATCCCAACTGGAGCTTGCAATCCGCCAACGGCTCTGATGCCTTTAACTCACCCAGGGCCTGGGAGCTGGAGACGAGCTTCCAAATGGATGCCAACAGAGATGGCATCAACGGCGCCCCCTTCACCAGCGGCACCCTCTAAGCCATCGCCCAGGAGCGGGCGGCACCGACACCCATGTCTTTCGCATGACAAAACCAATGGGGGGCTGGCTTAAGGTTGGCCGTGATGCCTTTCACTTTGGCCATGTCGTGGTCAGCCACCTTGTCGCCGAGTTCGCCGAACGGCCATTGCGATTGTTCCCACCGGGCCTGAGACAGGCCCCGGAACTGGAGCCGACTCCAGACGACCCCCAGCCAGCACAGCCGGTGACCCTCAGGAGCGCCCGGAGCAGGCGTGCACGGGGCATCAGATGACTCCCCCGGCCCAACCTGCCGGGAGGGCGGCGCTTTTGGTTCGGAGCCACGCTGAAACCGGGCCGATGGAGGGACCCGCCGCAGCTGAAGACCCTGCGAGAACTCGCCGGTGCAGCGGCGCCGACCTGGCTAGGGGCTGCCCACCGGAACGGAGCCGTTGGCAGGGGCAGGGCTGCCGGCCCTTGGGTCAACTCGCTCCGTTGCTGAAGGAGGTGGGGCCGAGGGAGCTACTCGCCACAAGCTGTGGGAACGCGCCCAGCCGCAGCAAGCGGCGGGATTCACAAGTTCCCCTGGCGCAGTAACTCCTGCGTGAAGGATGGACAGGAATATGCCGACAGCCCATAACACGACCGGCGCCTGCGGCCAGCAAAGGATATTAATTATTCATCACTGTTAAAAGTGATTTAACTCACATCCCCCCACCAAGCAATCCTGCTATTAATAATCAAGTAATTTTTAGCCTTGCCACATGGAGACTCCCTCGCCTGCTGTCAACACCAGCGAGAGCCAAACGCCAATGATCACTCTGGCTGGCAAGCAGTATTCCTACGACACCCTCTCCGAACCTGCCAAGCAACTCGTAGCGGCCATCCGCGCTTCCGAAGAGGAGATGAAAAGCATCCGCAATCAGCTGGCGCTGATGGATGTGGGTCGCCGTGCCCTCGCCGCCCAGCTGCGCCTGGCGGTGGAGAACCCCGAAGCCTTCCAGCGCCTTCAGAACCCCGAAGCGGCCAACCAGCCCCCCAGCCAAGGCTGAGGCCCCTGGAGCCGCAAGCCAGCGCCTAGCCCGTTCCTGCGCCCGCCAGGGCTCCTGGATTAATCAACTCGCCCCCGCCGACCATGACCGCCAGCCTTCCGGTCCTGAGCAACCTGACCTCCCGTCTGACCCAGGCCAGGCGTCTAGCCCAGGGTTGGCTCAGCCAGCTGTGGACGGAACGGCCTGAGGCGATCGAACGCCTGCTCTGCCAGGCCTTTGATTTGGATCCCGGTGGCCAGTCAGCCGGAACCCTGCTGCGCCAGCTGGCCCGTGGCGGCGCCAGCGGCTTCGAAACCTCCCTCAGCACAACTCTTCCAGGCCTGTTCGAGGCAGCCGGGGCGTTGGCGGCGCCACCCCGGCTGGTGGGGAAGCCGGTGGAGCTCGATCACCTCTTCCCCGGCCTGAGCGCCCCCGCCGGTGAACCGGAGGTGCTCGGCGCCGACCGCATCGTGGAAGATCGCTTCTCCGGCTTCAGCGCCGGGTGGAGCGGCAACGGATCCGGCGGTGGCGACCTGCTGATCAATCGCGCCTGGGCCGAGCAGGCCACCGTGCTCGATCTGGCCGAGATGCTCCTGGAGCAGGCCGGCCACGCCTTGCAGGAGCATCTCGGGCTTCCCGAACCCCGCGGCGATGAGGGACGGATTTTCGCGGAGGGTGTGCTGCGCTTGGCGGCCGGCCTCGGGGGCGATGGCGCGAACCCCGTGGTGCCTGTAGGCACGGTGGAGGCCCTGCGCCTGCGCGACGACGGCGGCTATCTGTTCAACGGCATCCCGGGGGCAGCGCCGCTGCGGGGCCTGGAGCTCGGAGAGTTGAGCGATCAGTTCTTTGAGCGCATCACCCGTCTGCTGGCCAATGGCGAGGTGCCACTCCTCGATCTCAGCGGATCCGCGGCGGCAGCCGTGCGGGCCAGCTTCGGCTTCAGTGCCAGCGGCCTGATCGATGCCACCCCTTCGGTGCAGCGGGATTCCTATGCCAGCCGCCTTGTGGATGGCAGCCGCGTCTACGCCCGCGATGAGCAGGTGCTGCTGAGCGCCTCCCAGATCGATGCCGACGCCGATCTGCTGCGGCTCGTGCCCGCCGGTTCCGCTGGCTTCGCTGCCCTGCCCGGCAGCTGGGATCTGAACGATTTCGGCTTCGCCCTCGACGACGGCCAGCGCACCACCCTCTCCCAACCGCTGGTGCTCGATCTGCAGCGCACCGCCGCCGGTGCCAATGCACCGGTGACGATGCGGCGGGCCAACGGCACGCAGGTGGTGGGGCCCGGCATGGCGCCGCCGCAGCTGTATGCCGTTCCCTTCTGGAGCGCCGCCTCGCCGGGGGTGCTGCAGGGTTACAAGCTGTTCGACAGCGCCAGCGACGCCGTCGCCCTGTTCCGAGCGCTCACCGCAAGCGCACCAACCCAGTCCAGCATCGACGCGGCGGCCGAGGCCGCCCTGCGGCTCGAGGCCGGTACCGGCAGCGACGCCGGCGCCGATCGCCTGGTGCTGAACGCCGATCGTCTCTACGGCCTCTGGGGCTGGCAGCCGGAAACCATCCGCGACCATCTGCAGATCGAGGCGTTCTATGGCCTCACCGCCGAAGCCCAGCGCCTGGGGGCCGGCGATCGCTTTGGCGAAACCTCCGCCAGCGGCTTTTTCGCCACCCACGCGGTGCTCCAGGGCACCGGTTCACTCACCCCCACGGGTGCCCCCCTGCCCGGCGCCGCCGATGGCTTTTGGCTCGGCGCCAGCGTGCGGCCGACCAGCTCCTACCCGATCCTCGCCTTCCAGGGCACCGACAACCTCGAAGGGGCGCTCGACGACGCCAACCCTGCCGGGGTGGGCATCCTGCAATACCTCACCAATGTCGGCCAGATCATGGCTGACCTCACCGCCTGGAGCCTGCCGGGCCTGGCCGATGGCCGCTTGGCGCCGATCAGCTTCACCGGCAACAGCCTCGGCGCCGCCCTGGCCCAGCAGTTCACCCTCACCGCCCTCGATCCGCTTGGCACCCTGGGGGGGATCGAGGCCAACCTGCTCAGCGGCCCGCTCAGCACGCTCAGCAGCATCCTCACCAGCCTCGCGGCCCAGCCGATCACCGACAGCAACTGGCTCAGCCTGCTGGCCGGCGGCCTGAACCTCGCCTTGCTCGTCGATCTGCTCAGTGGTGATGAGGGCGAGGAGGCGGATGCGAGCGACAACACGCCGAGCCTGAGCGAAAAGCTTGCCTCCCTCGGCGGCGATCTGGTCAACAGCCTGGAGGGCTATGCCCTGGCCCTGGCACGCCTCAGCGCCGCCGCCCTCGATGGCAGCGCCGTGCTGGATGGGGTGGGGCTGCCGGTGTACCGGCTTGTGGCCTTGCACGCCCCCGGCATCCAGGACTGGCAGTTCGAGGCGCTCAGCCAGCCCTGGGAGAGCCAGGCGATCGCCGATGTGGCCTTCCAGCTCTCCCTCGGTGATGTGGTGGGTCTGGCTGGGGATCTGCATTTGCCCGGCGAGGTGACCTTCCGCGGCTTCGATCCGCGCAGCAGCAACCCGCAGCTGCCCAGCGATCTCGACACCCTGCTCAGCGGCTTCACCAATCTGCACAGCAACCTCGCCTACCACTCGGTGGGCATCACCGCCCTCACTGGCCTGGCCGAGGGGGCGGGGGAGCAGCTGATCCACCTGGTGGACAACCAGCAGCCCCTGCAACTGCAGGCCCTGCCTGCCCCGGGTCCCGACTCCCTCGGGTTGCAACGGTTCGGCGTGGTGCAGAACGGTGGTGGCGCCGTGATGGCGGGTTTTGGTGGCGGCGACGGCAACTTCGATGACAGCGGCGATCTCAACTGGTTGCTGCACCGCCAGCAGCTGCTGCATCTGGCCGCCCTGGTGGACGACTTTCTCGGCCTGCTGCGCGGGCTGATGGCGCCGCCCTCCGCTGGCTCCAGCGCCACGGGGGGCGGCACCGCGGCCCCAGGCGTGACGGCCGGTGGCAGCACGAGCAGAAGCCTGAGCCTCGATCTGGGCGCTTTCCAGATCGCCAGCAGCCAGCTGCGCCTCGACGACCCTGGCCTGCGGGCCCACATCGGCGCCGGGCGGGTCTTGACGTTCACCCTCAGCCCTGGCACCCGTCTGCCGCGCCTGGCCGACGGCAGTCCTGTGCCCCGGGGTTGGAATGAGGGGCGTCCCCAGGAGCTGTTCCTGCGGCCCAGCTCCACCGGCAGCAACCTCTTCGATGTCTATGCCGGCGTGAACGTGGCCGGCGAGCCGGTGCAGCGCCTGCGGCTCAGCGCCGACCAGGAGACGGTGGTTCACGCCCAGCAGGACATCAACAATCTCTACCAATCCGGCGCCTTCCAGCTGCCCGCGGCCGAGCGGGCGGAGATCGATCGGATCGTGGCCGCCATCGCCGCCGGCAACCAGACGGTGCGCGATGTGCGCATCAGCTCCTCCACCGATCCAGAACCGCTCACGCCGTCGCTGCGCACCAAGCTGCTCAACCTCGGCTACGAGGGCAGCAACCGTGGCTTGGCGGTGGCTCGTGCCGAGGCCATGCGCAGCTACCTGCTGGAGCGCCTCGACACCCTCCCCGGCTTGGATCAACCCCAGCTACAGCTGCTGCTGCCGCCGGTGCCCCGTCTGCCGGTGGCCAATGCCGGCGAGCGCCGCTACAGCGACGCCACTTACACCCTGGCCTGGGAGCAGGGGGCTTCACCCCGCGATCCCGCCGCCCGCTTCGTGCGGGCCGACCTCGACCTGGAGCGGCGTCTGTCCGGTGGCGGCACCCTCCACACCAGCTGGACCAACCCCGGCAGCGGCAGCAGCAGCGGCGGTGGCGGCGACAACGGCCTCAGCCTCGATCTTGGCGATCTGCTTTGTCGGTTCACCGCCTCCTATGGCGTCGAGGATCTGCGGCTGTTGTTCGGCTTGCTGTTCCGCGACAGCGAGCAGGGCAACGCCGCTGACGCGCCCTTCTGGGAGGGCGCCAGCGGCGAGGCCCTGGCGGCGGGGCTGCTGCTCTGGGGCTACGACAACCTGCTGCAGGCCGGCGGTGATGCCGGCATGTTCAGCCGCATCCTTGATCGCATCCCCGAGCTCGAACCGCTACAGCGCGAGGGCATGGCCAGCCGCGAGGCGGCCGAGGCCCTGCGCAGCGGCGCTGTCCCTGGCATCAGCGGCGAGCTGCTGGCGGCCCTCAGCGATCCAGCGGTATCGCTGCTGCCGCTCTGGCTGGCGCCGGAGGATGGCTTTCGCTTCAGCGGCATCGGCAACAGCATCGCCAGCGCGGCGGCCCTGGCGGCGGTGCCCGGCGCCCTGCTCGATCTGGTCAACCTGGTGGAGAGCACCGATCTCGATCTCGATCTCTGCGATCTGATCTGCGCCGTCGATCTGCTCGATGGCCTGCCGCCGTTGCTCGCCGACCCGGCCGCCCGCGCCACCGCCGCCGGCCTGCTGGCGGCCAACGATGCTCTCTACGGCTGGTTCGCCGGCCTTGATCAGGCCATCGCCGACCGGATCCTGCGTCTCGATCCCTCCGCCTGGCCGATCCTGGCCGCCTTCCCCGCCGACGATCTCGACCGCTGGCAGCAGCTCGCCGATCTCAGCCCGCAGGTATGGACCGCGATCCGCCGCTTCGACTTCGACGCCTACGGCCGCCAAGTGCTGGAGGCGGTCCGCGATGGCAACAGCACAGCCCTGGCGGGTCTCACCAGCTGGGATCTCTCCACGCTCCGTTGCCTGCTCGGCGGCCTGGTGCTGCTCACCGATGCCATGGCCGATCAGCTGGAGGGCGGCCTGCTCAATTCCGCCGTGCTGGCCCCGCTGCTGAGCGAGGCCGAGCGGGAGCGCTATGCGGCCCTGCTCAGCGATCCCCTGCGCGATTTGCAGAGCGGCCTGCTGGAGCTCGGGCCCGTGCTGCCCCAGCAGCTGGTGGCACGGCTGCAAACCCTGGTTGACAGCACGATCAACACCCCTCTCGGCCTCACGGGCGAGCGGCGGGTGGAGGTGCGCGGCAGCCTGCCCAATCTCACCGCCCTGCCGGCGGCAGGCTCCACCTATTGGCTGGAGCTCGATTTCTCCGGCATGCGCACCAGCGTGACGCTGCCGCTGCCGATCGAGCAGCTGCTGCAGTCGGCCCTAGGCATCGCCCCGCCCGATCTGCCCACCCTCGCCGCCAACCTCAGCGCCGAGCTGCAGGGGGTGCTGCGCTTCGGCATCGATCTGGCCTCGCCGCTGGGCGACCACGCCTTGCTGCTCGATACCAACGGCCCTCTGGCTGGGGCCCTTGGGGCCGCCTCCTTCGGCTCCGGCTCCGCCATCGACTGGGCCGGCCTGCTGCCCCAGCTCGATGGCTTCGACCCTGAGCAAGCCGAGCTGTTGGCTGGCTTCAGCGCCTCGATCGCCCTGGCGCCTGGCGAGGTGCTACCGGGCTGGCTGGCCGGCATCGATCTGACCCAGCTGGTGCGGCTGGATGGCGCCGCTTACCTCGATCTGCACAGCAGCGGCGGCGACCCGCGCCTGGCGCCGGGCCTGCTGCCCCTGGCTGAGCTGGGAGAAGCCCTGCAGCTGCGCGGCGATGCCGCCCTCAGCCTGAACTTCCAGCGGGATGGTGATCTCGCTGGAATGTTCGACGCCTTTAGCCAGGCCGTCAGCGATGAGCTGGAGGCGATCGGCGGCACCCTCTCCAGCCTCACCGACCCGGGCGGCTGTCCGGCGGAGTGGCTCGCCTTCGTGGATCGGTTCATCGGCCTGGTGAGCGATCTCTCCACCCGACTGGATACCCTGCCGGCGCTGCCCTCCTGGCTGCCGCATGAGGCGCGCGACGCCGCCACCAGCGTGGCCGATGGCCTGCGCGAGGTGGTGGGGCAGCTGGATCGCTTCCGCTCCCAGGTGCTCAGCGCCGAGGGGTTCGTAGGCCTGGTGAACGGCCTGTTCGCCGAGGCTGGCCTCAGCCTGCGCCTGCGGCTGCTGGCGCGGCCCGACCCCGCCCCCAGCGACTGCTGCGACGATCCGCCGCTGCTGGTGCCGGCCCCGAGCCTGCTGCGCAGCCCCGATCTCCAGCACCCAGATAGTGCCATCGGCGCCGACGGCACCCTGCGGCTGGCCCTGCCCGCCGGCCTGGCGGCCGACGCCAGCCTGGTGTTGCACCGGCTCGATGCCGCCGCCCTGCGCGATGCCAGCGGCAACGCTCTTGCTCCCTTCCTCGATCGCGCCGCCAGCGCCATCGGCGGCCAGCGGCTGGAGCTGGTGGTGGCGGGTCTGGATCCGGCCCACAGCGCCCTCGATCCCGGCCGTTTCATGGTGGTGGTGGACGGCAGGACGGTGCTGCCCGCGGCGGTGAGCTTCAAGCCCGGCGAGCCCCAGACCCTCGAGCTCGACCTGCCAAACGGCAGCCTGCGCAGCGGCCAGACCGGCCGGGTGTCGTACCTGGCGCCAGGGGGTGATCTGCAGCTGAGCCGCGATGGCGGCTCCACCTGGCTGCCGTTCGGGGAGCGGGAGGCGTTCAGCTATGCCCTCACCCCGGCCGTCGGCGGCCAGCCAGCGGAGGTGCAGCTGCGCTCCAGCGGCCAGAACGTGCGGCTGCGGCGCGGCACGGCGGCGATCACGCTCCATGAGCAGCGCACCAACGACTTCGATAGCGGCGCCTACCAGTTCTTGCCATCCGATCGCGAAACGCTGCGCCGGGCGCTGCTGCCCTACGCCCAGCTGCCGGCCAGCGAGCGGCGGGTGCTGGTCACCGCCTCCACCGACGACGAGGGGGTGTCCAACGCCCTCACCACCAACCTCAACGCCTTGATCACCGGCCTGGCCAGCGCCCCCGAGGGCAGTGTCGACCGGCGCCTGCACACCTTGCTGCAGCGGGCCCTGCGCGAATGGGACGAGACCCTCATCCCCGGCGAAGCGAGCGGTGCCCAGGGCGATGCGGCCAACCGCCAGCTGGCCCAGGCCCGGGCCCTCTCGGCCCTGCGCGAGCTGCTCGACAGCGGCGCCCTCGGCAGCGCCGATCTCGATGCGGCGATCGCCCGCTTCCGCAATGCCGATGGCAGCGACCGGCCCGGCAGCCTGCTCCTGCTCGGCGATGCGGGGGCCCAGGGCCTGAGCCTGCGCCTGCTGCCCGAGAACGATCCCGGCACGGCCCAGCCGCCCAACCGCCAGCACCGCTTCGTGGAGGTGGCCCTGAGCCTTCGCCCCGGCAGCGCCACCGAACTGCTGGTGGAGACCCCCGCACCGGCCGGTTGCGATCCGGCGCTCAACGTCTACGAGCTTGCCTTCGCCGAAGCCAGCGAGCTCAATCGGCGCTTTGCCTTCGGCAGCGCCGATCTTACCGCCATGGTGGGGGGCCTCAGCCCCGAGCTGGGCGCCGCCTTCCAAACCGCCCTCTCCCTGGTGGACGCCGACGTGGCGGGCAGCTTCAGCCTCGATTTCGATGTCGATGGTCGGTTGGTGTTCGGCTACGACAGCCGCGCCACCAGCTTCGATCGCTTCCTTTATCTGGACACGATCGGCCTCAACCGCCCCCGCGGCGATTGGCCCGATGGCGATCCCGAGTCCGGCCATACCTTCAGCTTCAGCGTCGGCGAGGCCCTCGAACCCACCAACGCCGAGCTCGCCGCCCAGCTGCGGCTGCAGCTGGAGGAACTCGAGATCAGCGCCACCGTGCCCGGTCTGACCGAGCCCCAGAGCGTGCAGCTGGAGAACCCCGGCGAGGTTCTGAGCCTCAACGTCGGCGCCGCCCTCGATTTGCAGCGGCGCACCCCGGGCACCACCAGCCAGCTCAGCGATGGGTTGGTGCTGGTGGGCGATTCCAGCCTGGCGATCGCGGCGGGACTGCGACTCGACCTCGATCTCGGCGTAGAGCCGCTGATGGATCTGGTGTCCGAGCTGGCCAGCGAGCTGGGCGATGCGCTGCTGGAGCAGGTGGATGACCTGTTCAGCGGACTCGATCTGCCCAGCGCCGAGGAGCTCGCCTGCTGGCGCACCCTGTTGCCGGCGATCGCCGATCTGGTGGCCTCCGTGGGCGACCGCTTCCAAACCGGTGGCGACATTCTCGACCGCCTGCCCGACTGGATCCCTTCCGAACCCGCCGCGCTGCTCAATGGTCTCGGCGACGGGCTGGTGGGAATCAGCGAGGCGATCCGCGGCTTCCAGGACACCTTCCTCAATCCGGCCACCCTGGTGGAGCGGGTGAACAGCCTGTTCCGCGGCGCCGACATCCCGCTGCTGCTCAGCCACAGCACCGTGGGCAGTGGCCCGGCGGCCATCGACCGCTACGAACTGACGCCCACCAACGATCTGACGATCCAGCGCACGATCAGCCTCGATGCCGCTGGCTTCGCCAGCTCCCTCGCCGGCCAGGGCAGCCAGGTGGGCGATGTGCTCAGCGACATCCTCGCGCTGGTGATCGGCGACCTCAGCGCCGCCTTCCGCTTCGATCTGGCCGCCGGCGGCAGCCTGGCGATCCTCGAATCGTGTGACACCGGCGTGCGGCTGGTCGACACCGCCGCCACCCTGCCCACCGGCCTCTGGCCCAACTTCGCCCAGGAGCATTTCTTCTCTCTGGCGCTGCCCTCCGACAGCCAGCCCAGTCTGGCGGAGCAGGAGCTGGCGATCGCCGCCTCCCTGCGCCTCACCGATCTCAGCTTCTCCACACCGCTGCTGCTCGACGACAACGGCAGCCCGCGGCTGTACCGCCTCAGCGCCATCGGCGATCCAGCCCGCACCTTCAGCCTCCATCTGAGCCTCGGGGCTGACCTGATCACGGAGGGGGTGGTGCCCCAGCCCTTCAGCGCCCTGCCCACACCCCAACTGGAGGGGGGCGTCACGCTCGACCTCAGCGAGATCGATCTGCTCGCCCTCGCTGGCAAGGTGGCGGACGACGCCCGCGAGGCCGGCCTGGCCCTCGCCGCTCAGATCCAGTCGGCCCTCGATGGCTTCAACGATCTGGCCCTGCCGGAGTGCACCGCCGGCTGGTTCGCCTTCGTGAACGGCTTCATCGACACCATCGACCGCCTGGCAGGCCAGCTCTCCAGCCAGATCGACGCCCTCGCAAGCCGTGCCGACACCCTGCCGGATTGGGTGCCCACCGAGTGGCTCACGGACGCCTCCGACCTGGCCGATCGCTTCAACGCCATCACCGATGACGTGGCGGAGTTTCGCGATCAGTGGCTGAGTGCGGAAGGTTTCGTGACCAGCATCAACGCGATCTTCGCGCAAAACGATCTCGATATCCATCTCAGCCTGCTCGCCCAACCGACCAACCCCTCCAGCAGCTGCTGCGATGAGGAGGGCCTGCAGATCAAGCCGCAGGTGTTCCTCAGCCGAGACAATGATTTCCACACCTCAGCATCTGATTCCTGGATCAAGATTGAAGACATCAGTGTGTTCCGACCCAGCTCCCAGGATATCACCATTGATGTTGCCCTTGAGCGGTTCAGCCTTGTCGATGCCGGCGGAACGCAGCAATGGGTGATCAAGCTCGCCGATGGCAGCTTCGGCTATGCCGGCGGACGCTTTCGCGCCTCAATCACTGACAGCGCCAACGCCCTGGTGTTGAACAACAGTGCCGGCGCCGCGGTGGCGGAGAACAGCATCTGGCTGGCCTGGGATGATTCGCGCACCGGTTTTGCCCTCTACGACGCCGCCAGCGGCGGCTCGCGCCTTTCGGCCACCCTGGCCGGGGCGGGTGGCAGCGTCGACCTGGCGGTGGCCGGCAGCGACATTCTCAATTCGCTGCGCGTGCAGGTGGATCAGCTTGATCCCGCCAATCCGCTGCAGACGATCACTGGCGAAACAATCTCGGGTGATTACTACTATCGCGTCGAACCCGATGTGGTCGGCCAGACGAGCGGCCCGGGCAAACTGAAGCTCTACAGCGATGCCGCTCGCCTTGAGCAGTTGAAGTTCTTCCGCTCCACCGCCAGCGCGGTCACGGTGGAGCAGGGCCCCACCACCGGCCAGGTGGATTTCGCGAGCGGTCGTTACAAGCTCAGCGCTGATACGGCGGCGAAGCTCAGCGACACGTGGCAGCAATTCAAGGCGTCCAGTGGTGGAGCCTTGCCCTCGCTGCGGGCGATCGAGCTGATCGCCTCCACCGACGACCAGTCGATCAACGTCGGCCTGAAGGCAACGATGGCCGCGGATCTGATCGCGATGACCAGCGGTAGTGCTCGTAACCTGGCCATTGGTGTGCTGCTGCGCCGAGCCGAGCGGGAGTGGCAGCTGGCCACCAATCCGATGGAGGTGAGCAACAGCGGTGGCCTGAATGAGGCCAATCTCAGCCAGGAGCGTTTCGAGCGCGCCGCCGCTCTCAGCCCAGCCGAGCTGCACGATGCCGCCAATATCACCCTGGCCAAGCTGCGCTTGGGTGGTGCCCTTGGCGAACTGGTCGACAGGCAAGTTATCAGCGAAAGCCAGCTGCTGGCCTTCGCTGGCTTTTACGGCGACACCCCGCTGCTGTCGATCACAGCAACCGCCGGTGTTGGCAATGGGCCCGCCTTGGTGAGTGGCGCCTGGGTGATCAAGCTGCCCCAGAACAGCTTTGGCGACAACGTGGGTGTGGAGGGCACCTTCGGCCGCAAACGGGTGGCGGTGAGTTTCGATCAGCCGAATCTCTTCATTCCCGCGTCTCCGGCCAACGCCAATACCGTCTGGCTCGAGTGGGACAACAGCCGCATGGGCTTCGCGGTGTATGACGCACCCACCGCTGGGAATCGGCTGCAATATAGCCAACCCGTCGCACCCACCAGCTTCAATCTGATCGCCGCTGAACTCGGCGATCGCTTCAGCAGCGACAACGTTGCTGGCCAAACCTTTGACCTGCGCATCCGCATTCTCCCGGAAAACGACCCGCGCAATCTCTACCAGCCCAGTGTCGCTGGCGCCCCTCCCGGCGACCCCAGGCTCAACGAGCAGACCAATCGCTTCGTGGCCGTGTCGTTCGTGGGCGAAGAGCCCGTGCAGGGCGGCCTGGTGGTAACGCCACCCAGCCTCGATTGCCCACCTGATCTCTATGTTTACCGCCTCGATTTCGGCGATGGCCTGAATATCAGTGATACCACCACCCTGCGGCTCAGCGATCTGGTCAGTCTGCTCGGCGATGGCCTGGGCGACAGCCCCCTGCTGGACGTGCTCGGCTCGGTGACCGAGGGCTATGAAGCGGAGTTCAGCTACTCCTTTGGCCTCAATGGCGGCCTGGTGGCTGGCTACGACAGCCGCACCAGCGAGCTCGCCGATCTCTTCTACATCGACACCCGCGGCGTGCTGCCCTATGCCACCTGGGTGGAGCGCAACCCAGCTGATCTCTGGGGCTTCAACACAGCGCCCGCCGGCTACGACCCGGTGTTTGCCGAGGCCCTGCTGCGCCTCGATGCCGGCCTCGACCGCCTGCAACGACCCGATCGCTTCAAGCTCAGCAGCGGCGACCTGCCGACGACTTGGGTGAGCGAAAGCGCCGGGGTGCTCACCTTCTCGCTCGCCGATCTGGCCGGCCCAGGCGCTGAAGCCAATCCCCTCGGTGATCTTGAGGTGTTTGATGGCAGCGACCAGCGGCCCCGCTCGTTCACGCTGGAATTGCAGCCCGTTGGCAGCAGCGCCTACCTGCTGGAACGCGGCGCCGGCGTGGTCTGGGTTCCCGTCACCGAGGCGGTGAGCCTCGATCTGCAGCTCGACCAGGTAGGGGGAAGCGATGTCTACAGAACCAGCCTGCCAACTGGCTTGCGCCTGCGCAGCACCGGCCTGAATTTCGCCGATTTGCGCGCCACGGCGCTGATCGAGCTGCCCAACGCCCGCTCCCTGCTCGGCCTGGAGGCGGCCGCCGCGCTTGAGCTGTATCACGGCAACCTCACCGCTGAAGGCGATCAGGGCCTTGTGCCGCTGCGCACGGTGGAGATCACCGCTAATGCCGCCGGCAGCCTCCAGCTCGATCCCGAGCGACTGCTCGATTTCCTGCTGGCCGGCAATCCGATCGGCTCCACGGTGGATGCGATCGACGATGCCATCGACGCCGTCAGCGACGCTCTGGACGAGGCGCTCTGCGGCCTTGATGAAGGCGCCCTCAGTCCAGCCAACTGGCTGGCGATGCTCACCGGCCTCGCCGATCGCATCGAAGCGCTCCGCGATGCCCTGGTGGGCAACCTCGGCGGCGATCCGGTGATCAACGGCATCGCCGAATCGCTGGGCTTCAGCTTTGAGGATCTCGGCACTGGCTTCACCACCGTGGCGAACACGGTGCGCAGCTTCACCGATAACATCCTGCCTCCCGATGAATGGGCCAACCGCTTCAACCAGGCGATGGATGAAGCCGGCCTGGGTGACATCACCCTCACCCTGGTGGAAAGCGCCAGCCCCGATGCTTTCGCCGGCGAATGCCCGGAGCACGATCCGGCGGTGCGCACGCCACTTCTCTATCTTTTTGAGCTCAACTTTGGCGATGGCCTTGATTGGAGCATCGGCGAACAAGACGACAGCTTGATCAAGCTCATCAACCATCTTGCTGACATCAATATCCCCACCGGCCCCTTCGACATCAAGGCCGACTGGAGTGTCGGCATCGATGTCGACGCCAAGATCGGCTTCGGCTTCGATCTCGATGCCCGCTCGGTTGGTGAGTTCCTGGTGCTCGACACCGCCCCGGGCGACATCCCCTTCAGCTTGCCGGCTGGCCTCGACCCAAGTGCCTTTGATCAGCTCAATGCCAGCGGCACCGAGTTATTCGCCAAGGCCTGGCTCGACATCTCCGATCTGCAGGTGTCGCTCCCCGGTCTCAGCGCCCGCAGCGCCCCCGGCGAATCGCTGCTGCAGGCCAGCATCGCCGCGGGGCTTGATCTGCAGGTGCAGGGCAGCAACGGCACCAGCTATCTACGGCCCGACCTCGTGGACATCGGCCAGGCGATCAGCGGCGGAGCCCTCACCGTGGCCAGTGGCTTTGATGCCGATGTGCAGTTCCAGCCCGAGCTGCTGCTGGATCTGGCCGAACAGCTGGGGGATGCGGCCCTGGAGCTGCTCGAACCCTTCGAGGAGGCCTTCGAGGAGGGAGCCCAATCGCTGGACGATGTGGGCGATGCGCTGAATTGTGGCAGCTTCGGACTGCAGCAGGTGCTGTTCATCCTGGCCCAGTTGGAGCAGACGATCGACAACGTGCAGCACGCCATTGAGGCGGGCGTTGCCGATAACCCGTTGATGGCCACCTTCGCCCCGGACATCGCGGCCGACATCAAGCAGTTCAGCGGCAATTTCGATACGGCCGAGCAGGCCTTGGCGGATCTGCGTGGGCTGGCTGAGCAGATCCTTCCCTGGAATCTGATTCCGCGCATCGATGCGATCCTGCCGGAATTTCTCAGCCTCGAACTGCGGTCACGGCCGATCTTTGATTCCTATTTCTGTGTCACCAACCTCAAGACTGGCAATACTAAGCAAATTCGCCTGGATACCAGCGCACGCTACAGCAATGCCACTGCGGGGGCAATAAACTATATCCTGCCAGGGGGTGATATTGACCTTAAGGGCCAAGACCGCACCACCCATATCTTCCTGGAAGGGACTGACACGATTCGGCTGCCAGCTGGCTACAAAAAAGTTGTGCCAGCCACTGCCTTCGCCACACCATTCACCATCCTGCAGCGGCGCGACCCTGCCAGTGGCCACGAGCATCTGATCATTCTCGAGCGGCTCGATGGCAGCGCCATCAACGCCAGTCAGATCCGCAATGCCGACAATACGGCAAATCTCAGCTTCGGCGGCGCAGATGTTGTTGCCGAGCTCGGCAGTTTCGAGCGTCTGGGTGCCACTTCAAACGCCCGGTTGCAGGCACTGCGGGATTACCTCACCGATGTCCGTGCCGATCCCAATCGCCGCGGCGAATTCGCCCCCGACTATTACCGCTTTGCTCTGAGCCTGGAGGGTCTGTCGACAACGATCGACCTCGACTTCAACACCAGCCTTGGCGATATCCTCGAACTGAGTGGTGGCTTCGATCTCAACCTTTTTGCCGAGGGCTCGATCGGCTTTGCCTTCGATGCCAACGCCCCCGATCTCGGCTCCAGCTTCCTGCTCGATAGCGCCGCTGGGGTGGATCAGGACCTCAGCAGCCGCATGCCCGCCGATATGGCGCGGCTGTTCGGCAGCAGCACGGACGGCAGCCCCGAGCTGGTGGTGGGCGCCACGCTGCAGAGCACCGAGCCCCTGCGCGGTCGCCTCGGCTTCCTGGAGCTGGAGGCGACCAGCGCCAGCGCCAACGTCCTCGGCATCGGTTCGGCTGCCCAGGGCGGTACCCCCACGCTGCCGGCCAACCAGGATCCCTTCCTCAGCGGCGCCCTGCTGCTGGGCATCGACCTCAAGGGGCCTGGAACGGGCCTGGTGCCCCTGGCGGACATCGGCCAGCTGGAGCTCGACCCGCTGGCCAAGGTGGGCTTCGAGATCGATCCCAAGATCACTGCCTCCCTGGGTAGCGCCGTCAGCATCGACGGCGAGATGCTGTTTGGTGGCTATGGCGAACTCGGTGGTTCGGGGTTCAATTTCTCTCTCACTCCCTTCGTATTCAGGCCCGGTGAGATCAAGCTCAACCTCGGAGAGGATCTGGTGGCGGCCAGTGGTCCCTTCGTCAAGATCGCCCAGTTCCTGGACAAGTACTTCCTCGTTCCACTCGAGCCGCTGGTGGAAATTCTCGAGACGGAGTTCTCGATTGCCGGCCTCAATCTGCTCGGCGATGGCCGCCTGCACAATCTGATCGATATCGGCATTGATGGCAATCCCAATGGCGCCGTCACCAGCTGGGTGAATCTCTACAACGACATCAACCAGGTGGTCGATGCCGTTGCCCGCCTCCAGGATTCCGATCAACTCGTCATCCCCTCCTGGCTGTTCCTGCCCGCGGATCTGCACACGATCGTGGCCGGACCCGCTTACAACGGTCCCGATGCCGCTGCCAATCCCTTCCGTACCAACAGCATCGATGGCGAGAACCGCAACGCCATCCCCAATGCCAATTCGCCCCAGGGCGTTCTCCAGGATGCGGTGAACACCCTTACCGGCGCCCTCGGCAATGGCCGTGTGGGGGCCAACACCAACAACTTCAGCTCGCCCGACATCGGCCGCACGGAAGTTACCTTCCCCTTCCTCGATTTCGCTTATACCTCTTCGCGGTTGATCAATCTGCTGATGGGCACGGATCCCGCCAGCCGCTACGAGCTGGATTTGATCCGCCTGCAGATCCAGGGCTTCTCCACCAGCTGGGGCTTCCAACAAACGATCGGGCCCATCTTCGCGCCGCCGCCGGTGAATCTGGAGGTGGGTGCCAGCATCACGCCCTACATCCGCCCCACGGTGCTCGGCTACGACCTCACCGGTCTGGCGGGCCTGATCGAAACCGGCGAATTGATGGCGCTGGCCGATGGCTTCTATGTGCTCGATGACGAGCCCGGAAACCTCATCAATGGCAGCCAGTATCCCGGTGCTGGCGCCGAGATCCGCATCGAGGTGAGCGGTGGCGTGAGCGTGGGGCTGCCGATCCTCAAGGTGCGAGGCGACGCCCGCATCCGCGGCACGCTGGAAATCGAGCTCAACGATCCCAACGGCGATGGCCGTGTGCGCTTCCAGGAGCTGTTCGACAACTATAACTACAACCCTCTCGCCATCTTTGATGCCGCAATCCGCGTGGCGCTTTCGGCATCGATCGGTGTTGAGGTGGGCATTTCTCCCTTCAAGGTGTCGTTCACCATCTACGAAACGCCGGAATTTGAGCTGTTCAGCATTGAAATTCCCGGCGGGTCACCACCAAAGCCCTACTACGCCTCCGCCCCCGATGGCGCCACGGAATTGCTGCTGAACATGGGCCCGCGGGCCGAGGAGCGCAACGTTGAACCCAGCGATGGCGCCGAGACCTTCACGCTGCGCATGGACGGCCAGAATGTGGTGATCGATGGCCCCGGCGGCCGAAGCGAGAGCTTCTCCGGCATCCAGACGATCAAAGGCGACGCAGGCCAGGCCAATGACGTCATCAATGGCGCCCAAGTGAGCCGGGCCATGGACCTGCGCGGCAACGTCGGCGACGACACCATCGGCGGCGGCGGCGCCGACGACCTGATCAAGGGCGATGAGGGCAACGACCTGCTGCGCGGCAACGGCGGATCCGATTCCCTCCAGGGCGGCCAGGGCAACGACACCCTCGAAGGCGGCGACGGTGGCGACCGCCTGGAGGGCCAACAAGGCGATGATCTGCTGCGTGGTGATGCCGGCAACGACTACCTGTTCGGCGCCGCTGGCCGCGACCGGCTCGAAGCTGGCGACGGTGACGACAAAGCCGACGGCGGCTTGGGTGACGACACCATTCTGGGCAGCGCCGGCAACGACACCCTGCTGGGCGACCAAGGGGCCGATCAGCTCCAGGGCGATGACGGCAACGACCGCCTCGAAGGGGGTGCCGGCGATGACAGCCTGCGCGGCAACGCCGGCAATGACACGCTCTTCGGCGACGCGGGCAGCGATCTGCTCGACGGCGATGGGGGCGATGACGTGCTGCTGGCCGGCTCCCTGGCGCCCGGGGCCAGCCTGCCGCTCAACGACTTCCGCGCTGGCAACGCCTCAGCCGTGCTCGGCTTCGAGTCCGACACCCTTAAGGGCGGCGACGGCAACGATCTGCTGGTCGGCAATGCCGGTACCAACCGGCTGGAGGGCGGCGCCGGCAACGACACCCTCGCCGCCGGCGCTGGCGTCGACACGGCCGAAGGCGGTGCTGGCGATGATCTGATCTTCGGTGAGGCGGGCGCCGACTCGCTGCGCGGCAACGAGGACGACGACCAGATCCACGGCGGGGCCGATGGCGACAGGGTCTTCGGCGATGCCGGCAACGACCGCCTCTACGGCGATGGCGGTAACGACACGATCGAGGCCGGCGACGGCGACGATCAGGTGCAGGGCGGCGCCGACGCCGACCTGCTGCGCGGCGCGTCGGGCAACGACTTGCTTGATGGCGATGAGGCCAACGACACGATTGAGGGCGGCAGCGGCGACGACACCCTGATCGGCGACCTCGGCAACGACCTGCTCAAAGGCGGCACCGGCGGCGATCAGCTGCGCGGCGACGCGGGCAACGATTTGCTCCAGGGCGAGGAGGGCAACGATCAGCTCGAGGGCGGCAGCGGACTCGACACCCTTGAGGGCGGCCTTGGCAACGACGTGCTACGAGGCGGCAGCGATGGCGACTCGCTGCTGGGCGGCAGCGGCGCCGATACGATCGAAGGCCAAGACGGCGCCGATTTCGCCCGCGGCGAGACCGGCGACGACCTGATCCGCGGCGGCGCCGGAATCGACACCCTCGAAGGCGGTGCCGGTGAGGACCGACTGGAGGGCGGCGATGGCTCTGACCTGCTGATGGGCGGTGTCGATGCCGACGAGCTGCGCGGCAACGAAGGAGACGACTGGCTGTTCGCCGATGAGGGCGATGATCTGGTCGAGGGGGATGGCGGCCACGATCGGGCCCTCGGCGGTGCCGGCTCCGACATGATGCGCGGCGGCGCCGGCAATGACCAGTTCGAAGGGGGCGCCGCCAGCGATGAGCTCCATGGCGACGCGGGCGACGACCTCCTCTCCGGCTCCCAGGGTCCTGACGAGATCTTCGGCGGCAGCGGTGACGACCTCGGCATCGGCGGCTCCGGCAAGGACCAGCTGGTGGGCGACAACGGCGACGACTGGCTGTTCGGTGATCTCTACGACTCCAACGAGGCCCTCGCCGGCTTTGCGGCCCTGTTCCAGCACCGCTCGGGTCCCAGCCCCACTCCTGCCTTCCAGAAGGCCGAGCCGTTCTCCCTGCTGGAGGTGTTGGGCTCAGAAGCCAGCAGCTTTGGCGGGTCCTTGGCCGGCACACCCGAGCCCGGCCAGCCACCAATCCTGCGTTGGCTGCAGGCGAAGCTCGACGTGGATCACTGGAGCAAGCTCAGCGCCCAGCAGTGGAAGCTGCTGCTCCTGCTCGATGCCGATCCGGCCGGCAACCCTGCCCTGAGCAGTGCCGTGAATGAGGACCGGCTGCAGGGCAAGGCCGGCGACGACTGGCTGTTCGGCGGCAGCGGCCCCGACCTGGCCGAAGGCGGCACCGGCGCCGACCTGGTGCTCGGCGGCACGGGCAACGACGTGCTCTACGGCTACCAAGCCACGCTCAACCTGATCGAGCAGTTCGCCGATGGGGATGATGCGCTGTACGGCGGCGCTGGCAACGACGAGGCGCGGGGCGGCATCGGCAACGACCTGCTCTCCGGCGGCCCCGGCAACGACAAGCTTGTCGGCGACGACTCCGATGACCCGATCCTAATCACCCGGGCCCGGCCGGGCCAGAACTACGCCGGCCTCGATCTGCTGGCCGGCGGCACCGGCAACGACACCCTGTTCGGGGCCCTGGGCGCCGATGTGTTGTTCGCTGGTGAGGGGTTGGAGCGCGCTGAGCGCGGCGTCGACGCAGCCGATGGCTTCCGGCTGTTCGGCTCAGGACCTGGCAGCCCCACGGCGCAGGAGTTCCTGCTCTCGCTCAACAACACCCCCACCAATGTGCGCTCGCTCGGCTTCGACCGGCTGGTGGGCGGCATCGACACCGACATCGTGGTGGGTCATCGCCTGCGGCCGGTGAGCGAGGCGGATCTGCGCACGGCACTGATGAACTGGAAAGACGACGAGCTTGGGGACCTCGACGGCGATGGCGTCAACGAGGGATGGGCGGATGCCTTGATCAACGGCCTCAACAACGCTCCCATTGCCGATCTCACCGATGCCTTCGGCATCCAGCTCAATGGAACCCGTGGCTTCGTGCTCAATCGCCGCAGCACCGATGGCGTGGTGGTGGAGCTGGCCCCCGGCGCCGGCACCGATCTGGTCTGGAACTTCTACGCCGGCTCCCACGACGGCACCAGCCGTCGCCTGAACGACTGGAACGGCGTCAGCAGCGCCCTCAGCAACACCCCAATCAGCGGCGAGCTTTACACCCTTGATCTCAGCGTCAGCCAGGTGGAGTTGGTGGAGGGTGGCAGCGAGATCCGCTACGACCTCGACATCAACCCGATCGAGACCGATGTGGTGTATCTCACCGCCGGCCTCAGTTTCGGCTCGATCGATCTGCAGTGGCGCAGCTGGACGATCGCCGATCTCACCAACCAGCTGGTGAGCGATCTGGGCACAGCCCAGGCGATCAACCTGCTGCGGCAGTACGTGGCCCGCTTCGGCTCTGGCCTTCCGGGAACGGCCCCGGAAGGCAGCGGCCTCGATCCGGAGGCTGAACTCCTCTGGAGCTTCCGCAACAGCGACGACTTCAGCTCGGACGACGCCGAAGACTACGCAACGGTTCTTGAGGATCCGCTCAACAGCAACGAGATCTGGATTGCCCTCAGCCAGATCTACGCCCCCAACCAGCTGTTCAACCCCAGCGTGGGGGTGATGTCGCTGATCGATCGCGACACCGATCAGGTGCTGGCCCGCTTCCTGAATGTGAGCGAAGACGCGATCGGCCGCCACAACATCGATGAGCAGAATGTGCCACCCGATCGGCTCGTGGCCGAGCCCGGCAAGGCCGCCTTTTCCGCCAGCGAACGGGTCACGGTGCCCGAGGGCATGGCCCGCGATCCCAACGGCGCCACCGATCTGGCGGCGATCGAGGCCCAGATCCGCAAGATCACTGCCATCGCCAGCGACGGCGTGGCCAGCGGCAGCTGGAACAACTGGCGCGGTTTGGGCCTGCTCGGCACCCGCTTCGGCAGCAGCCGCTGGTTTGACCTCAACGGCAATGCCAACGACGGCCTCGAACTGCTGATCACGTCCGGCGGCACGATCCAGGAGCGCATCGACCGCGCCCTGCCGATCTGGGGCATCGATCTCGACAACGACGGCATTATGGCCTCTAACGGGGTTTATGGAGCGGCGGCGCTGCAGATCCGCAACCCCAATGGCTTGCTGCCCGCCTATCAAAACGAGCTGGTGATCGCGGCGGACACACCGATGTCGGTCACCTTGTCGGCCCCCTGGACCGTGACAGCGCCCAACCCGCTCGGCAGCACGCCCATGTACAACCCCCTGAGCTACACCGTGGCCGCGGGCACCTATGCCTGGCGCAACGATCTGGTCTGGCTCGACAACGATCGCGATGGCCGTCTCACCCTGCCACTCACCGACCGACCCAAGGGCACTGCCGCCAATCAGGAGCCGGCCGGCCCGTTTGATCTCATCCGGCCTGCCTCGGGCTGGGATGCCCTGCTCAACCTCATCACCCCCGGCTTGGTCAAGCCGCTGAGCACCGTGGGCGATGTGGTGGATGCCGGCGGCTGGGAGCTGGTGGAGCAGCTCTTCTATGCCGGAGAACCCACCAATGAGGCCGCCACCGGCCGGGTGGTGGTGAGCATCAACACCTCCATCCCCGGCAGCGCCCTCTACCTGAACACCACCCGCTCAGAGGATCTCGATGGCGATGGTGAGGCCCGCTTCGATGAGGCCGGCACCGGCTTCCGCGAGATCACGGTGCTCAGCCAAGGGGTGGCCTCCGCCTCCAGTCCGCAGGTGGTGGGGGGCGATCCCTCCCGCGACCGGCGCTATCCCGGTGGCCTCAAGGCCCAGCTCAATCCCAGCTACACGCTGGTGTCGGCGGGAGGTCTCCTCAGCCATCGGCTGTTGCAGGCGGGCTGGCGCAGTAGCGGTACAGGCAACCTCAGCTTCGAAGCCTGGGTTTACAACCTGCAGGCCCAGACCGATGGCGCGGACGGCCGCGTGGTGGATCTCACCGGCACGCCGGCCACGGCCCTACGCCTGCAAATCCCCTCTGGCAATCACAGCTGGCAGAACGACAGCAGCCTGGCGCCGCTGTGGAGCTATCAGAACGCAAACGCCGAGCCGGATCTGCTGCTCGGCAACTGGTTGTGGCTCGACCCCGCCACGGCGTCCAGCCCGGTGGCCCCGATCCAGCTGGTGCCATCCGCGGCGGCCGAGCGCAGCCAGCAGGTGTGGTACTCACCGCTGCAGACCGACTGGGGCTCGGTGGTGCTGGAGAGCACCGGCTGGCCGCTGAACGACAACGCTCCCCTTTGGGCCTTCCTCGGCGAGGCCAGCGATGGAGCCCAAGACAGCTTCTCCCGCTTCACCTCGCCTGATGGGGTGGTCTCCACCTGGGAGGGACAGTACCGCCAAGCGCTGCTTACCACCACGCTCACGCCGGAGGACAACACCGATGTGATCGCTCTCCAGGTGAGCGATCTCGCCACCGCCGATGGCACGATCCAGGCCACCGGCGCGATCAATCGCCTCCAGGATCTGGGCAGAACCGGCTTCGTGCACGAGCACGCCAGCGCCCAGGGTCAGCAGGTGCTGCTGGCGGGTCTGAACAACGGCGATGGGCTGGCGGAGTTTCGCATCACCGATGCCCGTGGCCTGCCGCTCGCTCGCGTCGAGATTGCAGGGATCAAGCGCGTCAATGGGCTGGGCTGGTTTAGCCCTGAACGGGCCTGGGCCCTGGTGCAGGATGGCGATGAGGGGCTGCAGCTCCTGGCCATCGAGCTGGTCGGAAGCACCAGCGACCTCAAGTTGGTGACGCAGAAGCTGGCCACCCTGGCCTCCGACAGCGGCCTGCTCAGCCGGGCTGACCAGGCTCAGCTGCAAACGGCGGGCGATGGCTTGGTGCTCACCTTGCCCCTGCCGATTCCTGTGGGCAAGGGGGATCCGATCCTTAGCCTCACCCCACCGGACTGGCTCAGGTCGCTCAGCAGCGACACAGACATCGACCTCGTTGACGGCATCCGCAACGGCAAGCTGAACAGCATCAGCCTGCGGTTCGATCCGACAGCGGAAGTCAGCCAACCGAGCCTTCAACTGCTCGATTGGCAGTCTCTGGAGAAGAAAGATAGCGCCACCAACTTCGGCTGGATCAGCGATAGCCGCGGCCAGATCTGGCAGGTGCAGATCCTGCATGACCCCGTGAAGCCGGGCGCGGGCAGCATGCCACCCCAGGCGATTTCCCTGAGGCCGCTACAGCCCAACGGCAAGGGGCTTGGGGCGCCCCTGGCGCTCAAACTGGCCGGCGAGGTTGCGCCAGACCAGATCGGTGGGGTCGCGATCAGCGCCGAGGGCGTGCTGATCAGCGGCCTAGATGGTTCCGATTACGGCTACTACAGCGAATCCAACCTGGTGGTGCAGTGGTTGCCTCTGCCCGCCGACAAACTTGCCAACGCCGCCGGTGGCAAACCGTTGCAGATCGCCGAACATCGCAGCTTCAGCATCCGTATTGCTGAGTCGTATAATTATAACTACGGCTATGGCGGCGATTTCAGCTACAGAATTGATCCCGCCTCCGCTCTGACCGTGGAGGGTCTGCTCGCTCCCGCCGGCCAGGGTGGCGGCGAAGGCTTCACGGTGTACGGCCAGGGCCAGCGGGCGATGCCCGGCTACCTGAACGATCTGAGCGGTCCCAGCGCTGCCTACTACCCGGCCCCCGCCCGGGGTCTCTGGACTCTGCAGCTCCCCAGCCTGGCAGAGCTGGAGCTGCTGCTGGCCACCGACAAGCTCTCCAACAGGGTTGGCCAACTGCGCCATTCGATCGTCGATGTGGCAGGGCTGAGCCCCCGCGATCTCAGCGTTAGCGGCGATGGCGTGGTGCTGGCGGTGGGGGGCAATGGCAACGAGGGCTCGTCGTTGGCCTACAGCAGCGCCGCCGCCGAAGGGTTCGTTTCGCTTGGGTCCACGGATCCAGATCAGATCGGCTCTGTCCAGGCCACCCTGCTGGAGACCCCAGCGGGACTGCAGGCCCGCGGTCTGAAGCTGACGATCCCCGATCCCGCTGAGCCCAAAGTCTTCGCCGTGATGGGCGAGCTGTATGCCCCTGGGGCCGCGCCGGTTCTGGCGGTGTGGTCCACCAAGGAGGGCATCCAAGGCTCGGCTGATACCTCCACGAGCTCCTCGGCCCTGCCGCTGCGTGAGCTGCTTTACCTCGACGACGACGGCAAGCGCCTGGATCGGGAGGACAACATCAAGCTGTCCGAACTCACACCGGAGAAACTGCACAAGCTGCGATCGCCCGAGCTACTCGCCGCCATTGATGAGGCGATCGTGGTGCGTGATCGCCAGCCCAAGGGCGCCCAATGGCTAATCACCGCAGAGCGGCAGTGGCTGGTGCCTGAGGCCTATGGCGAGCTGCTGCAGATCAGCGCTGATGGCCAGGCGATCAGCCGCCGGCCCGATGGCTCCCTGGAGCTGCTGCGCTTCGACGCCTCCACGCTGTTCGGGTCCCAGCTGGCGGGCACCGACAGAAACACGGAGCTCGACCTGCCGGCCCGCCTCGACATTTTGCCCCTGTCGTTGATCCGTCAGCGCCACGCCCTCAGCGATCTTGCCGATGGAGAGCCAGTGGTCGCGGCTCAGCTGCAGCAGGTGCCGGCAAGCTCCGGATCCGACCGCCTGATCACCCGCTTGGATCTGCTCGCCGGCCCGCCCGCGCAGCGTGAGCTCGTGCAGATCAATATCAGTGATCCCGACACCCTGCCCCTGGCCAGCCAGGAAACGGTGGTGATCCGCTGCCTCGCCGCCGGCGATCGCAATGGCGATGGCAGCGAGGAATCGCTGTTGCTGCAGGGCGTAATCCAGCGGCCCGATGCGGTGATCGCCGGCGCGCTGGTGGAGCGGCCCCTGCTGCTGCTGCGCACCAGCGGCAGCGGCGACGCCGCCCCCGGCAGCTACCGCTTCGATCTCGATCTCACGGTGAGCCTCGAAGGCCTGAGCACCAGCCGCGGCACCCCGGTGGCGCGAGGCGCCAGCCTGTCCGAGGCCAGTGCCCTGTGGGTGAGCTTCGATCCCCGTGGCGGCTTCCGCGAGGGCGTGGCCGGATCCAGCACGGCCCCCCTGTCGATCCTGCTGGCCGGCAACACCAGCGACAGCCCCAGCCCGCGCCAGGCCGATCCGCTGCTCGCCCTGTTGCAGGAGGATCCCACCGCCCTGGGCGGCTGGCGCGGCATCACACCGCTGATCTGGAACGACGCCGATGGCAACGGCGTGATCAGCGACGCCGAACTGAAACCCTTCGGCGTCTATGCCGGCGATCTGCATATCTTCGACGCCGACAACGACGGCGATGGCGATCTGGCCACGATCGGCTTCGGCACCGCCACCCGCCGGGCCGCCGACGGCAACACCCTGGCGATCCCGCAGACCAACCTGTTCCTCTACGAAACCACGCGAGCTGACGGCACGCCGATCCTCAAGGCCACCGACCTCAACCTCTACGGCCTGGCCAACGGCACGATCAGCAGTGGCGACATCGATGGCGACAAAGACCTCGATCTGCTGCTCAATGGCGAAGATTTCTTCGCTCTGCCCAATAGCGAGAACAACCTCGCCGATTCAGCCCAGGCCGGTGGCAATCCGGTCACCCTGCTGTATCGCAACCTCCTCAACGACAACACCGCCGCCGGCGTGGCGCCTGCGGACCGTCTGGCGTTTGCCAATGCCCTGTTTGTTGTCAACCAGAACGACCAACGCTGGGCCAATTTCGATTACGCCTTTGATGCCAGCGAACTGGCGGCCATCCTGCCGGCGCTGCTATCCAGCCCCACCAGCCCCTCCAGCCCGGCCACCCGCCCCATCGTTGGACCCCAAGATCTCGCGGGTCTGTACGAGCTGGAGCTGCAGGCCACCGACCACCGCCGCGCCGGTCTCGAGGACCAGCTTCCCTACACCCAGCCCGATACCACCCTGCATCAAGGCACAGTGGGCGTTGGCGCTGGCGCCCCGCTGACCCAGACGAGCTTCAAGCAGCAGCTCGCCGAGGGCACAGTACTGGCGATGAAGCGGATTTTCGCCGAACCGCAGTACACCCAAACCAGCAACGAAGCGGCCCTGCTCACCACGGATCCCCGCGCCTTCGATCAGGAGCAGGCGGATGGAGCCGCCACCTGGACGGCCCCCGGGGCGGGTTTCTCGCTTGCCTCCTCCAGCATCACCTCCCTGGCTGATTCGCTGATCCTGGGCCTGGCGACCAATGCCGCGCTCAAGATCAATGCGGCGGTGGCCACATTCAGCGAAAACGAGCGAGTTGGCGAAATCAAGAACTACGACCTACTGGCGGTGCTCAAGGGCACCGCGGTGGAAGACCAGTTCCGCATCGGTGACAGCAAGCAGAATCTCTACGGCACGCCGGTGAGCAGCGGTGCCAAGGGCACGATCGTGGTGATCGATGATTTCAACCCCTTCCTCGATACCGTTGAGCTCTATCTGCCCGAGGATGCCAGCTTCGTTTGGGATCAGATTCTCTATCGCAAGGATCCCCAGGATCCGGCCCAACCCTCCGGCGGTTATCGCGATCGTGTGCTGGCCACCGATGAAGGTGGTAATGAGCGCGCCGCTGAGCGCTTCCTGAGCCAGCCGATCCTCGACAGCTACGGCCGCGAGGTGATTCACAGTTATGTGCTGCAGGAATTCCGGCCGCACGATTACCAAAATACCGCCGTCAACCTCGGCCTGCGCGGTGCGGTGCTGCGCATCAATTCGATCATCGATGGGGTGCGCTCACCCGAGACCCTGATCTTCTTCGATGGCATCGATCAGGATCTGCTCCATTTCCAGACCAGCTTCAACGAAGGTCGCATCCGCTTCGCCTCCGCCGATGACCAGGCCCGGCGCCAATTGCGCTTCATCGTCTCCAGCAACGGCAGCGACGGCGATGATCTCCTCGATCAGGATGATGCCTACCGCATCCCCTTCCGTCGCTCGCTGCTAGGCGACTGGCTCGAGGATCAATTCGCCGGGCTGCCCGAGTTCTTCGGGGTGCTCACCGGTGGCGATGGCAACGATGTGCTGCGCGGCAGCACCGCAGCCACCGCCGTGCCGGTGGTGTATCTCGACGGCGGCCTAGGCGACGATGTGTTGTACGGCAGCGATGTCGACCAATATTTCGACATTCTTCTCGGTCAGGAGGGCGATGATCTGATCGTTGGCCTGCGCGGCCCCAACCGGCTGGAGGGGGGCAGCGGCAACGATGAGCTGCGCGGCGGCTTTAACAGCGATGTGCTGCTCGGCGGCAGCGGTCGCGACCTCCTGATCGGCGGCGAAGGCTTCGACACCGTGAGCCACCGCGAGGATGCCGGCGCCGCCCAGGTGAATCTCAGCTGGCGCGAGCAGCCGGTGGTGCTGCTGCCGGGCAGCGGCGATGCCCTGACCTTGTCTCCGGCCACCACGTTGCGGGAGCTGCCCGCGGCGCTGCAGCAAGTGCTCACGGCGATGGCCAGCCGGGGCTACCGACGCTTCGATCCGCTCACCAGCCTGCGGGAGCTGCTGGCCGAACTCTGCGAGGGCGAAGCGGCGCTGCTGCCCGAACTGAGCAACATCACGGCCACCAACCCGGTGCTCTGGATCCCCACCGACCCGGATGCGCAGTTGGTGCGGCTGGATCGCACCGGCCTGTTGCGCGATGTGGAACAGGACGTGCGTGAGTCGATCGAAACCGCCCTGCTGCGGCAGGGGGTGGCGCCCCGCTCCAGCCTCAGCGTGGTGGAGGCGGCGCGTCTGGCGGCCTCCTCCCAGCTGCTCGATCTCGGCAGCCTCAAGCTGATTGCCACCGCCGTGTCGGCCTACGCCAGCCGCGATGGCTGGGGCGATAGCGATCGCTTGCAAACCGCCATCTTCGATCTGCCCGGCAGCACGGTGGCCGAGGCGGCCCTGGCCCGCGACGCGGCCCGGTTGCTGGCGCTGCCCACCAACCTCCTGCGCGATCGGGCGCTGGAGTTGCAGCTCGAGTGGCAGGCGCTGCAGCAGGCCATCGCGGCCGGCAACCCCTCGCCGCCTGCCACGCCGATCGCCGCCCAGAGCCGCGTCCAGCTGCTCAGCAGCTTCACGGCCGCCAGCGCCGACGCCCTGATCGAGGCCGGACGCAGCGGTGATCTCACGGTGTGGCTCAACGCCTTCGCGCGGGCGATCGCCACGGAGCAACCCGCCGCTCTCAGCAGCCGCGCCGTGGCCGAAGCGCTCACCGGAGTGCTGTCACAGATCGAGGCCATCGAAGGCTCGGGTTACAACGATGTGCTGATCGGCGACAACCAGCACAACACCATTCAGGGCGGCAGCGGCCACGATGTGCTGCTCGGTGACCGCGGCAACGACGTTCTCGACGGCGGCACCGGCCACGACCAGATCCACGGCGGCGAAGGCGCCGATCGGCTGGAGGGGGGCGGCGGCCGCGACCTGCTTGTCGGCGGCCCCGGCGACGACCGCTACAGCCTGCGCACGCCGCTGCTCACCCTCGAGGAGGCGTTCCGCAGCCTCGGCGGCGATCCCCGCTCGCTGCAGCCCATCGAGCTCGATGGTGAGGTGATCAGTTGGGAGAAATTCCGCCTCTGGGCCGATCCGCGCCGCTGGCGTGGAGAGGTGCAATGGCAGCAATACGAGCGCCTGGGCTTCATGCCCGATCAGCTGCTTTACCGCCGCGCCGCGGCTGACGACAGCGTCGGCTGGCTGCGCATGACTGCCGGCGGCACGGTGATTCGCGATCAAGGCGGGCTCAGCGGCGCCGAAGACGAGCTCACCCTGGAGCTCCCCCAGCTGCTCAGCCTCGATGGGGTGCAGGAGGGCAGCATCGGCTTCGTGCGCGGCAACGGCGCCGGCCGGACCGGCAACAACGATCTGATCATCGATCTCGATGCCGATGGTGTGCTGAATCCAGCCCGGGATCTGACGATCGAAAATTACTTCGCCGCCGATGGCAGCGGCTCCGGCGCGATCAGCGCCATCCGCCAATACGGCCTGATCGGCGATTACTACTTCGGTGCCGACTTCCAGCAGCGTTTCCTGCGCCGGGTCGACGCCAGCATCGACTTCGACTGGGGGTATCTGCTCCCCAGCGGCAGCGATCTCGACAACGCCACGGGGTTGCCCACCAGTTGGGATGGGGCGCTTTCCGCCCGTTGGCGCGGCCAGCTGCAGCCCGGCGAGGAGGGCTTCTACCGCTTCCGCGTCACGGCCGATGACGGCCGCGCCAACGCCTGGGAGCTGTTCGTGGATGGCGAGAAGATCGACAGCTCGGCCGAACAGCTGCGCCTGCGCGCCGACCGGCCCGTGGATCTCGAGCTGCGCTGGCGCGATCCGGCCGTGGCCGGCAGCTCCGGCGACCATGCCATCAAGCTGGAGTGGAGCCTCAACGGTGGCGCCTTCGCCACGATCGGCGCCGAGGTCCTGCGCACCGGCGTCACGATCACGTCGCTCGATGTGCTCGGCAGCACCGATTTACTGGTGCCCGAGCTCAACCGTGAGTTGTTCACCGCCGACACCAGCGGCTGGGAAGGCGGCGTGGCCTGGGGCGATGTCGACAACGACACCGACCTGGACCTGCTGCATTGGGGCTTCGACAGCCTCGGCAACGGCGAGGCCCAGGTCCTGATCAACGACATCGATGCCCAAGGCCGGCGCAGTTTCAACGCCAGCTTCGATCTGCCGGTGTTTGATCTGATCCATCAGGCCGAGTGGGGCGACTGGAACCGCGATGGCTGGATCGATCTGCTGGTGAGCGGCCAGCGCACCGGCAGCGACTTCGTGCGCCGCAATGTGGTGGAGGTGCTGCAGAACGATGGCGGCCTTGGCTTCCGCGTGGCCACGCCAGCCCATTGGGCCGCTGACCTCACCACCTGGGAGACGGATGCCACGGCGATCCTGCGGGCCGCCTGGGGCGACCTGGATGCCGATGGGCTGCCGGATGTGGCGGTGTCGAGCTCGGCAAAAGACAGCCTGCGGGTGCTGCCGGGCAACGGCCAGACGCCCTTCAGCCAGGCTTTGCTCGCCGGCATGAGCGGCACGCGGCTGCAGTTCGGCTACTACGACAGCGAGCAGGGAGAGCACAACAGCGGCGACCGCGATCCCGTCTCCCCCACGGCCCGCCTCGCCAGCGGCATGGACATCGCCGTGAACCGCGCCTGGCAGGGGCTCGACTACGAGCAGGTGGCGAACCAGCAGGCGGTGAGCTTCTGGCGCTCCGACAGCACCCTGTTCGACCGGCCCCGGGATCTGGTGATGCTCGATCCCCTGCTGGCGGCTCTTGAGCCGCAACTGCCCGGCAGTGATGACCTCACACTCGCTCAGCAGGCGAACAGCCGCCTCGATCTCAGCACCCTGGTGGAGCTCGAACTGGGCCGCGGCAGCTTCGAGGCCTCCTATGCCCTGTTCCGCCTGCCGCGCAGCGTGTTCGATGGCAGCGCCTTCAATGCCAGCAATGGCCTGGTGGAGCTGGCGCCGAGCAACCAGAGCGACGCCGTGGCCTTGGCCAAAAAGGGGGCGGGCTCCGCGCTGGAGGTCTTCCTGCTCGATCGCGAAGACCAGTGGCAGCTGTTGGGTAATGGCGCCTTCAACCAAACGCCGCTCAACTTCCGCCACGACCCGAACTACGTCTATTTCCTCGGCGTTGACGATTCGCTGATCTCGGTGCGCGACAACCCGCGCAGCGACCTGCTCAAGGCTCCCTTCGATCTCAGCGAGCTCACCGGCCCGAACCCCACGGGGCCGATCATCTACGACCGGCCGCTATTCAACAGCGCCAATCCAAACGACCCCCTGCTGGCCGCTGGCCGCGACTTCCTGGCCCAGCTGTTCCACCTCAGCACCGCCGCTGACGTTGACGGCAATCCGATCGTCGGCGTCATCGCCGGCGAGAGCCTGGAGCCCTGGTTGCAGGCCTTCGCCGCTTCCATCACCAGCCCTGTGCTGTTGCGCGACAACAGCACAGAGGACAAGATCGATGCCTCCCTGGTACGCCGCCGCACCCTGCTCAGCAGCAACACGCTGCTGAGCGAGCTGCAAGCCAGCCCGGCGGCGCTGGCGGCCCCTGGCGCAGCGGCAGACACGGCGGCTTTCTCGGCGCCCGAGAGCATCAGCACAGCCAAGCAGATCGGTGGCATCGGGGTTGGGTCAGAGGTGATCAACTCGGTAGAGCTTTACAAGAATCTGATCCCGATCTCCGGGCTTGAAACGATTCAGATTCCCACCAATTTGTTCCCTTCCTTTAAGATCAATCTCGGTCTGCTCGCTGCGATGAACGACCAGCGGCTGATTCAGCTGCTGGCCAATCAACCCACGGCTGATGTGGTTGGGGAAAGCTTCGCTTCCGCTCTCCCGGCGCCGCTGCGCACGCAAACGATCAGCTCCACCAGCGCCATCAAGAACACAACCAATACTGAGCTTCTGTGGGATGTGGAGCTATCCACAACCACAAATAGCCAATTGCTGGGTTACCAGGAGGTGGCAAAGGTTGGACCTGGAAACTACTCCTGGATCCTCTCCGAAAAGCAGGTCTTCATCAGCTCGCCAGTCCTTGGCTTCACAGGCGATGAAGCGGTCGCCTACAGCGAGTTTCCACTCCCTGAGATCGCTCTCATTGGGCAGAGCGATGGACCCAGCAATGTGTATTCCGCCTACTGGCTGCCCAGTTCAGAGTATGGGTACGGCTTCCAATGGTTAATCGAGAATCAAGATCAATTCAATGATCGCAGCTCCGAAACCGGCGGGGCTGCGAATCCGCTGGCAAGCATGCTCACGGTTGGATTGCCTGAGCCTCTCGACATTGCCAGAATCTCGCTGGAACTCGCTGCGGTGTCAGAGCAGAGGAGTGAAGGCCAGCCTATGTTGCGCAGCCATCTCTTCAAGGTCAATCAGTATAGAAAGAAGACGTTCGACTTTGATAATCCACTGTTGTCTGGCATCAAGCAAGCCGCCTACAATGAAGGCGACTATGAAATCGTCGATAGCCGTATCGTCACGCTGAACGGCGACCAGACCTATGTCGATAACTATGCAGGAGCAGTCGACCTTATCAGCTTCACGCCTTACTTCGAGATTGGTAGCTTCGATGGGAAAACCAGCGGTTACAGTTACGAAACATTCCTGACACCCTTGCTGAACGGCGCCAGCGGCGTCGGGCTGCAGCTGTCGATCGACGACATCTTTATTCGTAATATATCAAGTACGCCAGAGAATTACAGCCTGAAATACAATACCTATATCTTCCCTGGTTCCGGGCTTCAGGTTTCCGCCTATCAGGGTTCGCAGGTGAATGGTGCCGTTGTTGGAACGGCCAGCCTGGCCAGTGCCAATGGGGCCCTTTCGGTGGCGCTCAGCGCCATGCCGGTGCTGGCCAATCCCCTGCTCACCCTGAGCAAGCGCAGCGGCGAGGCCTTCAGCCTTAACGACATCAGCTTCAGCTCTGCCAGCACCGGTTCCTACGGCGCCGAAATCACCTATTTCGACGGCAGGGTCGAAGCGGTGACACTCAACTTCGGCTCCTCGACCACCACGCCCGGCCAGCTGACGCCGCTGGCGTTCGCCGCCAGCCAAGACCTCTCGACCGGCCAGAACGTGGCTGCCCCCGCCACGTCCTCCACGCTCAGCACCCCGGCCGGCCTGGCCCGCCAGGCGCTGCTGGCCGCCCTGGACGGCCCTGTTCAGTCGATCGCGTTCAAATCAACCGCCACCAGCGGCTTCCTGAATCAACAACTCTCGATTCTTGACATCAAGCTGGCCACCGCCCTGGGTGAAGCGCCCGTCAATCTCACGCGCGATCTGCGCAACGCCACCCTCGAGGCCATGGGGCCGCTGCCCAGCGAGGCCACGCTGCATCTCGACACGGCGGTGCTCAAGGGGCTCACCTCCGCCCGGGTGGCCCTGGAGGATCTGGCTGTCTTCCTGGGCACCCCCGCCACCTCTTCCAACTTGGCCAACACGGCCAACACGGCCAACACGGCCAAATCTGTCTCCTTCTCGACCAAGGCCCCGGTCGCTGATCTCAGCGGCCGCAGCCTCGCCGAGCTGATCGCGATTGGGCGCTCCGATCGCCTCGATGGCCAGCCTGTGCTTGCGCCCGCCTTCTCGCCGGCGGAGCTGGCGGAGCTGCTGAAGCGCGATCTGATCCTCAAGCCCACCGATATCGGCCTGATCGACGACATCCACACCCTCGATGAAGCGGTGCGGGTGTTGTTGCGACCGGTGGAATCGCCCCTGGAGGTGCTGCGCAACACCAACCCGCTGCCGCCGCTTCCGACCCAGCCACCGCTGGTGTTTGCCGAGGGTTCGCTCTTCCCCGATGCCACCTTGGCGGCCTTCGGCGATGTGGATCTCGGCGGGCCGATCAGCGATCTCTATCTCGGCGGCGAACGGGCCGGAATGGTCAGCTACGACCCGGTCTTCGCCCTGCCGGGTGATGCCGCCGGCGCCCGCAGCACTCTGCCCTCCCTGGCGATGGTGACGCTGCACGACGCCATCCATCCCCTCGATCTCAGCGGGCTGCAGCTGGCCACCCTCAATCCCTCCGCAACCCGTCGCAACCCGCTGCTGCCGGCACCCCTGCAGCTGCCCCTCGGCTCCGGCTTTGATTTCGGCAACACGGTGGCCTATCGCGAGTTCTCGCTGGCGCAGCTGATCGGCACGCCGATCCTCGGCCGCACCTATCAGATCCAGGCTGTTTCCGCCTTCCGCGCCGACACCGATGGCGATGGTGTGGCCACGCCCCTGGCCCTGCGTCTGCAGATCCTCGACAGCCGCAATCGCCTGATCGATCGCCTCCAGGACACCGACAACACCCTCAATCCGGATCAGCGCACCGACGCGGATGTGCTCACCTTCACCTGGAGCGAGAAGCTGGCCAATGCGCGGCTGCGGGTGGCGCCGGCGCTCAACTTCGCCGACGGCAACAGCCTGGCCACGGCCCAGGCGCGGCTCGGCGACAGCGCCTTCCGCCTGCAGGTCGGCATCCTCGACACACCGGCCCTGGCGGAGGGTTCAGCCACCTGGGCCGACATCGACAACGACGGCGATGTGGATCTGCTGCTCAGCGGCGAAGATGCCGACACCGGCCTGCTCACCACCCAGCTGTTGCGCAACCCGCTGGTGGGTGGTGGCAGCGGCTTCGAGCGGCTCTCGATTGCCCTCCCCGGCCTGCAGCGTGCCGTGGCCAGCTGGGGCGACGTCGACCTCGACGGCGACCTCGACCTGGCGGTGAGCGGCGTGCAGGGCAGCGCCGAACGTCCCTATCTGCAGATCTTCCGCAACACCACCAGCCAGCGCCTCAGCGATCCCGGCGAGGGCGAACCTCCCTTCGCGGGGATCCTCAACCGCCGCCCCGATCGCCCCGAGGCCCTCGGCGTGGTCTGGAACGGTGCCCAGAACGCCGTGCAGCTGGGCTGGAGCTTCAGCCACCTGATCAACGACGACGCGCCGTACACCTACAACCTCGGCCTCGGCCGGGCGCCGCGCAGCGGACCCGACCGGGTGGCCCCGGGCCAAGGGCTGGTGTTCGATCAGATCGCGCCCCTGGCCGACCCGCTCAGCGGTGAACGGCGCCTGGCCGCCAATGGCAACCAGGGCTTCCACAACCAGGGACTGTTCAGCGCCGGCCTGCCGGGCGAGACCTACCACTGGTCGGTGCAGGCGATCGACAAGGGCTTCCGCGGCTCGCTCTGGGTGGATGGCGACGACTTCACCATCCAGCCCCTGCAGCCCAAGTTCCGCAGCGCCTCCACGGTGCTCGCCGGCAGCCCGCTGCCCAGCGTGGCGGTCGCTCTGGCCAGCCCCGGCGCGGGCGGAACGGTGGACCTCCCGCCTTCGGCTGAGCTCTCCATCGACCTTGACAGCGACGGCCTGCGGGATCGCATCCGCTACGACGACGCCAGCCGCCGCGTGCTCGTGCGGCAGGGCGCCGGAGCCGATGGAGGCGTTCTTCGCCCCTTCCTCGGCCCCACCGGCGCGCTGATCCCCGCTGAGCCCACCTTCCTGGCCAACCTGCCTGTGGGGGCCACCCAAGTGACCCTGCAGGCCGTGGACCGCAGCTTCCTCGCCGACAGCGCCGAGGGGCGCTGGACCCTCTCGGTGGATCTCGATGGTGCCGATGGCCCCGCCGCGGCCGAAGTGCTGGCCAGCTTCCGCAGCGGCGATCCGCTCGGGGCGTCGCTGGATCTGGCCGGCAGCACGCTCACCCGCCAGCGCTACCGCCTGCTGGAGGTGCCCACCGCTGTGCGCCTCTTGCTCGATGGCGACGACGTGCGCGAGCCGCTGCGCAACAGCGACGACACCGAGCTGGAGCTGGCTGGCGCGCCCCAGTTCGCCAACCTCAGCTTCACCCTGGAGGAGGCCCGCAGCGGCGCCCTGCGCTTCCTGTTCAGCGATCCCGATGGCGCGACTCCCGGCGACATCACCCTGCGACTGGCCCCGGCTGTGGGCAGCGGTCCCGCCACCTACAGCCTGCGCTTACAGGATCTGGGCGATGGCCGCCCCGATCTGCTGGTGGGCTGGGCCGACAGCGACTCGTCGGGGTCACCCCGAGCGTTCACGGTGGTGCCCAACCTGGCCGTGCGCGGCAATCAGGATCCCACCGCTCCGCAGCTCCTGGCCCTCGAGCTGGCCGGCACCACCAGCGCCCCCACCCTGCGGGTGCGCTGGACCCCCGGCAGCGACCTGGAATCCCCCGCCTCCCAGCTGCGCCACCAGTGGCGGGTGACCGCGGCCGGCGCCCTTGCGCCAGGCGCCTGGCAGGAGATCAGCGGCGCCGCGGCCGCCGGCAGCTTCGAGCTCACCGCCGCTGCCCTGAACGCCGCCGGCCTCCTGGATGCGCTGCAGCCCGGCTCCAGTCTGGAGCTGGAACTGCGAGTGTTGGATGCCGGCGACCGTGAGGCGCGCTCCAGCGGCGCTTCCCTGCGCCTGCCGGCGCTGCCCGCGCTGGAGACCCGCCCTGGCCTGATCGGCCTCGATGGCGTCCGCCTGCTGGAGGGCGACAACCTGCAGCACCGCGGCAGCGACCTGATCCCTCTGCAGTTGCGCCAGCGCCTGCTGGCGGTGGAGCCCGGCGCCGCCGGCGCCCTCGCGGCCAGCCAGATCCGCCTGCTGCTGCCGGAGGGCTTCAGCGCCGCCGGCAGCTTCCTGCTGCGCCATTCCGATGGCACCACCACGGCGGCACCGGCCACCACCCCGCTGAGCGGCAGCCCCGGACTGCTTGCCATGGCGCTGTTGCCCGCCGAGCTGGACCAGCTGGTGTTCCAGCCCAGCCGCGAGGCCACCGGCCGCCTGCCCCTCTCCCTGCAGTGGCAGCAGCCCTTCGCCACAGCCGGGGTTCCGGCCCTGACCCTGAGCCAGCCCCTGGAGCTGCGCTTCCGCGACGGCGGCGACCGCATCCCCGCCACCGCCTCCCTGAGCGAGAGCTCCAATCCCGGCGATATCTGGACCCTCAGCCTTCCCGCCGCGGCGGTGGTGGTGGATGGCATCGGCGGCCGCCCGCTCGATTTCAGCGCGATCAGCGCCAGCCTCAACCCTGTCAACCTGCCGGGCTGGAGCGAGCGTCTGGGGGCGGCACTGGCCCCTGGCGACCTGCGGCTCGCCGCCAGCATCGCTGGCGGCACCCGCCGCCTCAGTGTCAGCGGCAGCCGGGCCCGCGCCCTGCTCGACGGCCTGCAGATCCTCAACGCCGAAGCGCTCAGTGGCGACCTGCTGCTCAGCCACACGCCGGTGCAGGCGGACGCGATTCTGCGCCAAGGCCTCCCGGCCCAGGGAAGCCAGCCGGAGGTGCTCGAACAGCGCCGCCTCACCCCGCTGCTGGCGGCCGGCAAGACCCATCGCCTGATGGTCAGCACCACCATCACCACCACGATCACCAATACCACCACTGCGCTGCCGGTCAGCAGCACCAGCGTCGGCTCCAACCAGGTGCTTGAGGTCAACGCCGATGCCGACCCCAGCGCTGCGGAGCTGCGCGACAGCCTCAGCCTGGCCGGCGACTACGCCTCGCTGCCCTTCACGATCAGCGTCGATCCCCCGGGTGACTCCCGCCTGCTGCTGGATTGGAAGAGCGGTCAGCCCCAGCCCGAGGCCACCAGCGTCATCGTCAACCTCGATGGCACCACCACCACCACCACACGCACCACCAGCGTGACGTTGGCGGTGCTGGAGCGCTCCCTCAGCCCGCTGGTGCCCCTGGGGATACAGCAGCTCAGCCAGCCCCTGCAGCTCGATGCCAACCTCGCCGGCGATGGCCGCGATCTGCTCAGCCTGCGCAGCGACCTCAGCGGTGGCGGCGGGTCGATCGATCGTGTGGCGCTGCTGCCGCTGCAGGTGCGTTCGGATCGCGACCTGCGGATCCCCTTCAGCAAGGCCAGCGGCCTGGGCGACGTCAGCCTCAGCCGCGTCGATGGCGCCGGTGATGCCGCCGCCCTCAGCCTCAGCGGCGGGGAGATCCGGCTGGCTCTGCCCTCCCTGCCCGGCGCGCCGCTGCACCGCAGCCTCAACGTGGCCTCGATCCAGGAGCGCAACGCGGGCGGCGGCGCCTTCTCCCTGATCCCGGCCCAGGCCTGGGCCTTCGGGGTCAACCCCGAAGGCGCCGACCCGGTGATCGCCGTGCAGACCAGCGGACTTCTGATCAATGGCATCGCCGCCCCCGCCCAGCTCTGGCTGCGCTGGGAGAGCCTCGACGACGGCAGCAGCCGCACCAGTGGTTTCGTGGCCTACGCCAGCGCCACCGATGCCGCCGCCGATGTGGGCCGCCTGGCCCTGCTCAGCGCCGGTGCGGGCGCCACCGTGGTGCACACGCCGCCCAAGGGCACCTACCAGGCCTACCGGCTCGATTTCCAAGACAGCGGCGGCAACGCCCTCGTGGGCTACAGCCGCCTGTTGTTCGTGGAGAGCGGCGCCCCGGAGGCGGTGATCGCCCATCTGGATCGCAGCGCCGGCATCGGCCCCGACCACCAGCTGATGCTGCCGGTGGGGCTGAGCAGCGCCGCACTGGCCGTGGGCGGCACCCTGCCGGCGGCCGAGGCCAGCCTGGGCGTGCCCGGGACCCTGGCCGGCAACCTGCCCGGCATCGACATCGGCGCTCCAAGCCAGAGCCCCCAATGGCCAGCGGGCCAGCTCTGGAGCCAGGTGGTCGTGCCCCTGCGCGGCGACGCCATCGCTCCGGGCGATTACGAGCTGGGCGATGCCCGCGCCGAAACCGGCGAGGAGACCTTCCTGCTGCGGCTGCAGGGCAACGCCGCGGTGCGGCCCGGGGATCTGAGCAGCAGCATCAGCCTCGTCAACGACGACAGCCGCCCCACCGTGGCGGTGAGCCTTGTTGGGGCTCCTAATCCCGCCAGCGGCGACTTCCTCCTGCAGGCCACCCTGAGCGTCAGTGGTCGGGCTCTGCGCTCCAGCGACATCGACTCGGCCAGGGTGGTGCTGTTGCGCAGCGACGGCCTGGACCCGCTCGGCCTCGGCACGATCGCGTTCAGCGCCGATGGGCTGAGCGGCTCCAGCACCAGCAGCCAACGCTTCAGCCTGCCCACGGGTCTGCAGAGCGGCTCCCTGCGCATCGGCGTGGATCTCGGCGCTGGTGTTCAGGGGGTATCCGCGCCGTTCAGCTGGGTGGGGGTCGGCAGCGTGGCCGCCGGTTGGCTGCCCAGCCGCGCCGATATCGAGGCGCTGCAGCTGCCCACCGCCCAGGTCGCCGGCGACGCCTCGGGCAACGCCCGGCTGCGGCTGGATCCCGCGGTGGATCCCAGCCAGGCCCAGTACGAGCGCATGCTGCTGCAGCTCTCGGCCGATGCCTTGGTGAGCGCCGATGACCTGCGGTTCTCCCCCCAGGCCGGCAACCAGTCAGGGATGTCGCTGGAGTTCCAAACGCCGGATCTCTCCGCCGCCGCCCTGGCAGAGGCGCGGGCCATCGACCGCTGGGTCGTGGTGAGCAACGCGGGCAGTGGTGCCGCCGCCACCCGCAACACCGCCTTCTACCGTCCGGCCCTGGTGGCAGGCGCGGCCAACCGGATCCGCGGCCTGGGGCTGCCAGCCACCCTGGTCTCGGCCGCGGGCTCCCGCGAGCTGGAGCTCACGGTGCTGCGGCAGGGTTCACCGGATGTGATCCTGCTGCGCCGCCGCGGCAAGGCCGAAAAGCTGGCCGAGGCCCTGGAGGCGTTCAGCCTTGATGCGGGCAGCGCTGGCGCCCTCACCCTGCAGCTCAGCCTGCGTGAAACACTGCCCGATGCGCCCCTTGGCACGGTGCCGCCCGGCAGCTTGACCCTGTTGGAGCAAACCCTGCATCTGCAGGTGGCTGCCAGCCCGGCCGCCCCGTTCACGGCTCCCAGCGCCAACCTCGCCGCGGCGGCCGGCGCTCTGACCTTCCAGGAAGGCCGCGGCCTGCTGCTGCTCGAAAACCTCAGCCATGCCGCCGCCCTCACCGCCCTCGGTAATGGCAGCGAGGCCGTGGCCCTACGCCTGCAACTGCAGACCCTGGGCTACAGCGGCGAGCCGGACGCCAGCTTCGGCTCCGGGCTGCTCAGCCTGGCGGACCTCGGCCTGATCCCCGCCCATGGGGCTGTCGATGGCGGCGGCGCGGCGCTGGAGGGCATTCGCGTGTTGGGCGACAGCCCTGAAACGGTGGCGCTGCGGCGGATCAGCTTGACGTTGGGCAGCGGCGGCTCCCGCCGGGTGATCAACGCCTGGGAGCTGCGACCGGGCCTCGATGACCAGGGACCCCTCGCCCTCAGCCTCGACTACGGCGACGGCCGCCGGCAGGGCAGCGCTTCCCTGGGTCTGATGCTGAGCAACGTGCCCGATGCACCTCGACGCGTGCAGGGTCAAGAGGATCAACTGCGGCTCAGCCTCGAGACCGGGCCGCGCGGCAAGGACGACCTCAAGGTGATCAATCTGCGCAACCTCGCCGTCGATCCCGATGGCACCAACCTCAGCTTCAGCCTGGCCGAGGGCAGCAAGCCGCCGGCCGGCGTCAGCTTCGATGCGGCGGCGGCGGAGCTGCGCCTGGATTCGCTGCCCTTCGAGGCGGTGGGTCGCCACACCTTCACGTTGCTGGCCAGTGAGGGCAACGCCGCCACGGCGGTGCCGCTCAACTTCGAAATCACGATCCGCGAGCGCAACCTGGCGCCGCTCTGGAATCTGCCCCAGACCCTGCTGTTCAGCCAGGCCCCGCCGGCCGGCTGGGATCTGATCAGCCAGAGCTGGGTGCTAGATCCCAACGGCGATCCGCTGCGCTTCAACCTCAGCAGTGGCGATGCTCGCCCGCTGCCCGAGGGTATCCGGCTGGATGGCAACCGCCTGGTGGTTGATCCCGCCACCTTGGCCGGCACCTATGCCCTGCGCCTGGGGGCCAGCGATGGTCCCGAGCGGCCCCTGATGCAGGCCGTCACCAACCTGGTGGTGCCGGCGGCCGCAGTTCCCGTTCCCCCGACCTTGCGGGTGGAGGGCAGCCTGCGCTTGGCTGAAGGCACGGCCTTTGGCCTGCAACTGCGGCTCGACCGTCCGGCGGCGGCGGAGCTCACCCTGCGCTGGACCCTGAATCCCCGCCGCGACAGCGCCGAGACGCTGCTGCCCAGCCGCACCGGCCTGGTGCGCATCGCCGCCGGTGCCGAGGGAGCCCTGCTCAGCCTGCCCAGCCACAACGATGGCTTGCTGCTTGGCGACCAGGAACTGGAGCTGGTGCTCGAGAGCCTGTCCGGTGCCGTGCAGCTGCCGGCAGCTCCGACGACGCTAACGCTGCTGGACAACGACAGCTCGCCGCTGCTACTCACCAGCCGCTGGCTGAACGGGCGGGAACTGGAGTTGACCTACCAACCAGGCCCGCTGGCCTCGCAAGGCCCAGGCCTCATGGTGCGGTTGAGTGATCCCCTGCTGGGGGACCTGCTCGAAAACGTCAGCGTGGATTCTGTGTTTCGAGACGGCTGGATGGGCGAAATCCGGGAGGATGGATCGCTGCAATTGCGCTGGAGCGATCCGCTGGCCGCCGGCTGGCCCGGCACAGCAACCGTTTCCTTGGCCAGATTGCGTTTCGCCGGGGTGGATGCCGCCAGCAGCCCGGCGATTCGGATCGAGGCGAGTGCCGGCGAAAACCAGTTGGTGCGCTGGAACAACATTGCCTGGCAGGCACCACCTCAGCTGCCCTTCCTCGAAGAGCTGCGCTCCAGGCTCGGGGGGTCGTTCGCTGGGGTTCAAGTGGAACCATCCCTAGCTGGCGCCTTGATGGTGTCCGCAGAAGGGAGTGCGCGCATCCTGGATCCGCGAGCCCTGCTGGAACGCCGCTACGGCCCGGAGCCAACCCTCAGCCTTCGCCGTAACGGAGAGACGATCCGGCTCGACCTCAGCAGCTTGATTCCTGGTGATCGTGGGCTGCTGCAACTTTCTGGCTCGGACTGGGCTTTGCTGCCCGCCGAGGCCCATGAGAGCAGCAGTCAGGAGCAGGCCCACCAGGCGATGCTGATTCGTTCGCCCGGTGGCGACTCGAACCTCAGCAACCTCAGCCTCCTCTCGCTCAGCACCGCGGCGCGCCGGGCGATCCAGCAACAGGCGGCCGGCCGCGATCCCCTGTTCGGCCAACTGAGCTTCCAGCTCTCCGGCATCGCCGCCGGCAGCCTGCAGAAGGTGGAGGTGAATCTGCCTGGTGAAGGCTTGTTAGACCCCGTCCTGCTCAAGCAAGACAAAACGGGGGCCTGGCATTCCTTCGACTACGACCCGATCACCGGCACGGGCGCAATCTTCCATGATGATGACAACGACGGCAGTAAGGAACGCGCCGTGCTCTGGATCCGCGACGGCGGAAGGGGCGACAACGATGGGCTTACGAATGGAATCATTCTCGACCCGGCTGTTTTCGCGGGAACCCTACCTGCACCAATCCTGCGGGTAACCGGCGACCAAGTTCAACGAAACGAAGGCAATACCGGCTCAACCCTTTTCAGCTTCACGGTCAGCCGCGCCGGGGACCTTGATCGGCAAAGCTCCGCTGTCTGGAGTATCAGCGGAAGTGGCGCCTCCCCCGCTACCGCCACGGATTTCAGCGGTGCCACCTTCAACTCCGGTAGCGTTCAATTCGTAGCCGGAGAAAGTCAGAAAACGATCACGGTAGAAGTAATCGGCGATACCAATCCAGAATCGGATGAGGAATTCACCCTGTCGCTATCCGATTCGATCGGAGCGAGCATCGACCCAGCTGCCAGCAGCGCCACAGCCCTGATCAAGAATGATGATCTCGCCAGCATCACTCTTGTTGCAGCGCCAGGGCTTGTCAGCGAGGATGGAACAAACAACATCATCTACACTTTCATCAGATCCGGGCCCACCACAACCAGCCTGTCGGTGAGCTATACCGTAAGCGGCACCGCTACGCTCGGAACTGATTACACCGGCATCGCCCCCACATCCGCCACCAAGACGGTGAGCTTTGCCGCTGGATACGCCACCGCCACCGTCACACTCGATCCCACTGCGGATGTTGAGATTGAGCCCGATGAAATCGTTACTCTCACCCTCGCCGTAGGCAGCGGCTACAGCATCGGCACAACGGCAGCGGTTGTAGGCACGATCCTCAACGATGACATATTAATAGAAGCCCAGGGCAACACCAAGCTGGTTAAGCGCGGCGATGGCAAGGCCTTCGTGGAAGTCGGTAGCGCCCGCCAGGAGATCACCTCTCCCTGGAACTCCAGCGCCGGCGACGACAGCAGCGAGTGGCAGATGCTGGCCGCTGACACCATCAACGGTGTGAATCAGGTACTCTGGCGCAACAACACATCCAACTTCCTCCACATCTGGAGCCTCGATGCCAACTGGAACCTGCAATCCTCCAGTGGCGCCGATGGCTTCAACACAGCCAAAGCCTGGGAGCTGGAAACAAGCTTCC
>Ga0209298_10000110_pt1 | contig 47276 bp, 64 predicted proteins | sample S_140806_EF_Meta_FD_187325 | JGI IMG/M metagenome (GOLD analysis project Ga0209298, IMG submission 187325) | Freshwater microbial communities from Lake Simoncouche, Canada to study carbon cycling - S_140806_EF_MetaG (SPAdes) (version 2) | ecosystem: Environmental > Aquatic > Freshwater > Lake ... | reverse complement strand
GTTGTCCATGATATATTCTTCCATTTCTTACGCTACCCTAACGATGATGGTATCAGAGTTTAGGCGACCTGTCAACAACGATTCCTTCGTGGAGAGTTCGCTCAGAATTTTCTTGAGTTTGATTTTGCCAGCTTCAAGCAGTTCTTTGATCGTCACCTCAGGCTTTCGCAGTCGCTTACCAATTGACGTTTCGACATTGAAGTTTTGTAGAGTGCTGCCTTTGACCGTCAAGCCTTTTGCATTCTCTGCATTGTACACACCAAGCAATTTGGTCTTAGTATTGTAAGCCCACACTTGAGTAGCACCAATGATCTTTTCTGGTGCAATCGACTTCAATCCTAACTCTGCAAATTCTTGTAAGTAATTGAGTTTTGCAACAACTGCAGACGCTGGCTTCTCTTTTACAGTACGCTTCTTGCGAATTGGCTTGTTTGCGACTGCACTACGATTTGTTTCCGAAACCAACGAATCATAGAATTCTTTCACCTTACGCAATTGAACCTTAGTAAAGTTCGAATAGCCCTCTTTGATATCAGTATCAGTAGAGTTCATCACCTCTTCAAATTCTTTAGCTTTTCGAATGAAGAATTCGCACATGCGATTCAGTACAACCGTAGAAAGATTCTTGCCTTTGAAGTATGCACTAACATCAACTGATGATTTGCATCCACTAGCAATGAAGTCATCAACGAGTCCTTCGACTTCGCCAACTTCATCTTCTGCTTTTTCTTTAATCCGATCTTGAATCGATACAGTATGTACTGGCGCAACCGGCTGTACAGAAACTACAGTATCTTTAACTTGTTTCTTTGCAGATGCTAAAATCGATTTGAATTCTTTAACGAATCGCTCTTTCACCTCTGGAGGCGGAACATAGCCCATGCATAGCATCCGCGCAATCCAACCAACTTGATTGGGAATTTTGCCTTCAGCAACGACCAATGCAATTTCATCTTTAGGGCGGTTTACACTTGTCATGTAATCGACCAGAAAGTTCTTTGCTTGCTTGTTATCGCAAAAATAGTTATACCAAGTCAATGCTCGCATCAGATCAATGCGCTCATAGGTTTGACCAGCTACCCAAGTTGGCTCTTTACCAATTTGGGTTGCATCAGCACCAGGATTAACTTTAGTAAATTTCATAGTGTATATCAACCACCAATGTTAAATGAAACCGAACGAATAGCATCATAGCGAAACGCTCGCCATTCTTTCTTTTCTAAGTCTACAACAGCAATCGATTCTTGAGGCACAGCTCGCTTTGGAGCATCCTCAGCTTTCTTTGCAAACAGATTCGTTGGAATTAGATTCTCTTGCAATGTGCAAGTCATCTTACGAACCGATCCATCTTTCTTTAAGAATTCTACAACGACTTCGCCATGTTTCAATTGTGCTTTTAGCCAATCGCGGAATACTTGTTTCTCGGATTCGTTTGCAACCTGGTAATATAAGCCATCATTCTTCATCAAGTTCTCCATAAAATATTCACCTCATCAGTATAGTATCACGCTCCGCTTTCGCTGTCAACCCCACGTTCTCCGGGAGACGGCTGCTTAACGTGGACGTTCAGATATTCGAACAACTCCCGCACACCACCAATATACTCTAGTCCGTCGTAAATGTGTGGCAAATGATTTGTGTCTGGAATCAATCTTAGCAATTGCTGCAACGTATAGTCTTCACCCAGAATAAAAACCTTATAAGGTCTTCTACACATTGATAATATCATTTCGACATTATTTGTCGCTTTGCTATTGTATGCTCCGTAGACATAAAACATATATCTATTTTCCTCGAACGTCTTTCACAATTGCACCAACTATAAAACTCAACCAAGACATTGCAGCAATTGATTCAAATTCAATAGGAATTGAAGTTCCAAATAGAACATTTATTGAAAAAATTGTTGTCATTGAAACAATTACGCTTAGTGAAGCAAATCCTAAAATCAATCCAATTGCTGCGCTCCAACTATCAATTTTCATATTTTCACCTTTTGTCATGCTAAAACCTCTAGTGCGTGGTTGTAATGTGCAAGTCTATCCTCTAAGCCTAAGTAACCACCATTGATTCTTTTTGTCATTGTCTTTATGTCGCCAGAGTCTGCTAATGCGTTTAGATGACTAGCATTCCAGAACCAACATGCAGAGTGTATCGCATAGTGTGGTTCTAGTAGCAAGTCTGGGGTTTCTAGTAAATGCGTTTCATCTTCAAATAGTGCAATAGAACATTTAGAGTAATTGTTTTTACCAGTAATTTGTACGATACCTCTACCTCGATATTTGTATCCGTCACCAGAGTCTTCATCGCCATTACCCATGCGATTTCCATAAACTCTATTTGCAATCATCTCTGGTTTTCTTGCATATTGCTTTGCAAGTTCTGCTGTTGGAAAGTATTTACCGAAAATCTTTTTTAGTCCATCTGCAGAGTAATTTAGATTTTCTTGTAGAACTGTGAATCCTGCTGATTCATGCCCACATTGTGCAATGAATGCTGCAACTCTATTTGGTGTATCAATTTCATATTGAGGCAACACTTCCAATAATTGCTCATGCCAATCTTCTAAGTTTTTTACTTTTGGTAGCAACTGTTTTGTTACATCTTCTGTTAAAAATTCCATGATCTTTTCTCCCTAATAAATAATAGACTATTCTTTAAAAGGAAGAATCATGTCAACAGTTTCTGAACTAAAAACATTTGTAGATTGGATTCAAGTTTCGAAACGAGATTTTGTTCAAAAATTTATTCCAGGAAATGCAAACAAGTTGTTTTTAGAGAGTCTCATCAACGCAGAAAATGATTTTAATAATAAATGGATTGACGCTTCCTATCAATTATTTATAGATTCCAGAAAGTCTTATTAATCCCATAGACCTTCATAGTATTTCCCAAAGAGTCGATATCCATTTCTATTTCTTTTATAATGTGCTTCAAGTGAAGCCCAATCTGTTTTTCTAGTGTGATTTGGACCTTCTACCATTTTTGAAAGATTTGGATTAGAATCTTCTTTGACGAAAATATAATTACATTCGCCAATAGAGTATTGATCCTCCCAATCTTGATTCAACTTGCATTCAAATGCCTGAATCATTTCATCAAGAACCCAATCCCAACGCTTGAAATGATTATCATCAACACTATGGTCATCTTCTTTTGGGGGTGCTGACGTGCTTCGTAATTCTTCTGGAACGTCTTCATCATCAACAAATGGAGCGCCATGCTTAGTATCTTTTAATTGCTTGAGCATTGGAAGAATGATCTGTGCAAGTGTGCTATCCATTGACCAAGTGTCCCACTTGTCAATCTTTATATAATTAATTTTCGGATTCACAAAATCCAAGAACTTTAGAAGTGCTTTGCTTGCTGGTTCAAGTCTCTTTGCCCATTTGACAATCATTGGATCATCGTAATCAATTTCTTTTTTCCAAAAGAAAACCTTCTCTAGAACTGTGTACGGAGATAGCCAATGATCGCGATACTTATTAATATAAACTTTCATTCCTCATTTTCCCAGGAAGTATAGAATGCTTTCACTTTCATATCATCACTCCAATTACTTGCATATTCATTGTCCGTATCGCATAGCGTCATTGCTTCTTTTCTAGAAACAACACGATGACTAACAATTGTCTCACCCAAATGCTCTTGACTAAATTCTTTCGCGTCATTGCAACTTACTGTATCAAGTGCCCATAGAGATTTGTCGTTTCCTTGTTTATCAGTACCGACGGGAACTTCTATCATATACCTTTGTCGAAACATAGAAACAGTTTCAACAAGAACCAATTGAGTTTCTTCAACTTTTTTCATAGTCCAACTCCCATCTTTATTGTCAATCCATTGAATTGTGTCACCGATTTTCCAACCCAATCCTTCAAAAATCTCATCAGAAAGCGGAAGAATCAAGTCTCCTGTTTCTGGATCTTTTATGAGTTCAACTATCATAATACATTCTCCAAGAAAAAAAGTCAAATTAGAAAAGCATTCTTACCAAGCCTATGGCATCAATGGTGACAAGCAGAAGGTAGTTAGCGAGCATACCAAATGAGCGGCGAGACCAAGAACACCAGGCATAGATAGCACAACCAGTAATCCAAGCGGGATAAAGAGCCATAAGTGGAGGGTTTGGTACTGTTCCAGCCATCGTAGCAGCACACCCAATACTAAGAGCCCAAGCAAATAACTCCATAACAAACCTAACACGATTTGATTTGTAATCATCTCTGATCCAGTTTATTGTAGGTCCGAAAATGTTGTTCATAGCAATCAATCCAAATGGAATACTCTAGGATGATCCATTAAAATTCGTTCTCTTAAACCATGCCAACGTTTATATGTGTCTATGTCTTTAGTCTCTATAGACTGTCTTTTCAAATGATTTAGTGTTTCTAATACACTTTCAAACTCAGGAACTTGATATACAGAGTAATCATAAGGATTGCTATAAACCTTATACTCTTTATTTAGATGAAGAAAGGTAGAAAACAATCTTTCAACAATGAATGGAAACATCGTCAATTCTTTGTCTCTGCTATAGTTTGCTGATGAACCATATATTCTAGCATCTTCACCAGTCAAATCTTCAAGTCTGGATTTCATATCATCTAGAAAGTCTAAGTAATCGCGCCAGAACACTTTTTTAGCAACAAAATAACTTGAATAGCAAACATTGCTTCCCATTACTTCATTTAAAACTTTTGTGTCATAGCCAGCAGCTTTCAATGCTGATTCAGTCACTCGCTGAATTCCTTTGTGAAAGATTTCACCATGCTCCCACACGTTATGCGTCAATGCATCCACAACTCTAGCATGATTGAAAACGTAAACATGATACCCAGGATTGTTATCAATCGCATTAGTAATTGTTTCAGCACTAAACCTTAGCTTCTCTTGCCATCTTGGACCAAACACACCAAATGCATCTAGTCCCTTAGCATGACCTTCTTCGTAAATTCTTTTAAATGATTGATACTCTCTCAACTCAGGATGAAGATTCTCTGTATTGTCGAATGGAGTAAACAAAGGATCAACTCTTTCGATTTGATCCTTCTCAAAACAAATTTGAAAGATTTTGTAGTTCAATCTGAAATCCTCACGCCATTGGGTGCAATATTACCATCAAGACCTAGCTTACCAATATTCTCAATTAGAGACAGATCCAAATGATGGAATAGCAAATGCTCAATATCAATATAACCTTTTTTCGCAAGCTGATCATTCATATGCTGAAACATGTCAACATAAATGTCCCGAATGTACGGCAATAGAAATGCATCAAAACTCCAAAGCCGTGACATATACTGTAGAGTCACTCCACCAGTTGTGTCTGGACTAAATTGACTAGTGAATGGACCACGAATGATAATCTTATCTTTAGCATCCATGTGCTTTTGATAATTAAAAGTATCATTCAAAGTATAACGACCAGACATTTTAAAGATTCGTTTATATTTCTCTCGCCAACCCTCTTCAGCAACTCTATCGTAAAATGATCCATACATGACTAGTTCAATCATGTTCTTTACGATATCGTGATTAGGAATGCTTTGAATCTGTTTAACAATCTCTTCTTCACTAAACGTGTAGAATTCGTCAATGTAATCTACAAGTTCAGCTTTTTCTTCGGAAGTTAAATCTTTGTATCCGCCATCAAGAATGATGATTTTAGTATCACACCTTTCGCGAATTGATTTACAAGTTTCAATCGTTTGTTTGAATCTTGTTTCTGTGTCATAGACTCCATGCTTTGCATGAATTGCTGATGACACTAGAAAAACACTTTCAGGATTGCTTTGGCTTTTTTGCTGGTCGCTTTGTTGCTGGAGCGACTGGTCCGTCGTTTGTAGGTTGTTTGTCTGCAACTGGTTCTGGTTTAACGTCATCTTTTTTCACCTTAGTTTTATTAGCAGACTTCTCTGCCTTTTTACCTTTCAATCGTTTAATTACTTCTTCACCGCTCATCCAGATATCTTTGTTGTTCAATATGGACTTGATTTCTTCTTCGGTCAAGAACCCCTCATATGCTCCGCGTAGAATCTTTTCAGACCACTTACGTTCGTGCGTAATGTTGTCGTACATTTCACCACCCTTACCCATAGTGATACCAGAGTAATTGTGAAACATGAACATGGAATGTTCTGAGATTTCATGTGTATCTGCTGGTAAGAATATCATAGTTGCTGCAGACATGCAAGCGCCTTCTACGGAACAAATCACATGTGCTTGCGTTTCTCCAAGAACTCTCAAAAATTGAATTGCGGTAAACAAATCGCCGCCTTGAGAATTGATGTGAATTTTAACAATGTCCATCTGAGATGCATTTCGAATAGTTTCGAACCATTCGATATAATCTTCTGAACTGGTGATTTGACCAGTAAGATAGAATGTATATAATTGCGCTACTGCTTTTGGCTGTCTGGCTTTTTTGTTGTCGTTAAAATTAAAAATTGAAACAGGCTTATCATCTTCCATAATGTACCTTATTGTAGTGTGTTATCATTCAAACCATATTTACATATGTAGTATGCATCTATTAAATCTGATGATGGATTCCATTGCTTATCGGTCATATTAAATAGTTGTTTTAGCTTCACCTCATTATGTTCTTCAAATACTTCTTGCATACGCTCTTTGTTAGCGTTTCCTTTTCCGCTTGCAAATTTCTTAATGACTGTTGGCGGAATCGTTTGAAATGGAATTCCAAAACTCCACATGCGATATTTCAAAACTCCTGTGTTCTCTGCAATGTGAAACACTCGACCCTTTGATCCTAAAGAATAGTCTTCCATGTACACTTTGTCAACTTCATTCTCCATTATTCTATCAAGAAAATAACTGGAGATTGTATCATATCTCTGCATTTCGTTGTCGTATTCAAAAAGCATTCCATGAATGTTTTCAGTATCTATTTCATACTTCTTACTTTGTGTAAGAAAATAGAATGTACAATTATCAAATGAAAATTCTCCAGATTCTGTATTGTAAACACATAATGCTGGAGAAGTCATCGAATAGTCGATTCCAGCAACAATCAATTATCTTCCCAGTCTTCAGAATTATCTTTAAAAGATTCTTCAACTAGTTTTTCCCAATCCTCTTCGTCTTCATCAAAGTCTAATTCTTCTTGACTATCGACAGCATTATTTTTATCTAAATCTGATCCACAAAATGAGCATACTGTTGGTGGATCTCTAAATTCATCTCCCATCGGAACTAACTTATATTCCGTATCACATGATTCGCAAAAAACTATAAAATTTGACATATGTGTCCCTCTATTCGTAAGTAACTGTGTTGGTATCACCTAAAGCCCATTTTGAATTTTGTTCGACAATATATTTCTTAGTGCAAACTTTAAAGTCTGGAAAACTCAATTCTTTAGGATTCGAAGCTGCATCCAAAAATATTGTACGATTATTTGGTTGTGCTGCATATTGCCCATTATCTAGTTCGATAAAATTAAAAGACTTGTGGTCTTCGGGCCATTCTGCGTATGTAGTATCTAAAATATTTGAATCTGGAGCACCATTATCTACCGTGAATAGATATCCACCACTATGCCACTCTTTGTTCTTTGCGTAAAACTTTGCTGTCAAATTTGAAAGAAATGATTTCTTAATCACAGTAATATCGTGACTAAAGCAATCCCAAATCTGAAGATAATCTAAAGGAAGAAACTTCTTAGCATCTAAATTCTTATTTCGCGAAACGTATGCATGAAGAGGCAACTTATCATATAGCGCACCATATCTTGGAAGATATGCTTCTATACGAAATGCTTGTCCACGAATTGATTTGATTGAAACCCAAATGCAAGGCTCGTATTCAAAAAATCCTTTTTCAAAGTCATAAAGAAATTCTTTCCTAACATAACAATGTACTGGAGGAAGATTTGCTACGAGAAATGCCATATTATTCCTTAATTACTTTTAAGTTTAGAACAAAATTTTCTACAACTAATTTTGTAATTGTTGCAAGCATTGCTACTTGATTTTCAATTTGCCATGGCTCATTGAATTTTTCTAGAATAGATGCACCAATCAAACGATATGCATCTTCTTCATTGATAGTTAGCATTCCCCAATCGATCGGATCTTCCATTTCGATTTCTTTTGCTAAAGTCACAAGTGTTTCAAGTGTAATCATGCTGCTTTGCCCCATACGTCATCCCATTTACCGCTCAATGCACCCTTTGCATAGTCGGTAGCACGGTTTTCAAAAAAGTTAGTGTGTGTCGGTGCATTAATCATTTCTTCAACCCATGGCAAAGGATTCTTTTTACGTTTAAAGATTCCTTTCATGCCAAGTGAAATAAGTCTACGATCAGCAATGTATCTAATATATTCTTTAACGTCTTCAGAAGATAGATTCTCCATCGACCCCATACTAAATGCTAAATCAATAAACTTATCTTCTAGCTGAACCATTTTCTCTGCGATAGTATATATCTCTGATTTTAGTTCGTCAACCCAAATTTCTCTGTTTTCTTCAATGTAAGTTCTAAACAATTTAATCATAGACTCAGCGTGTTGTGTTTCATCAACAATTGACCATGTAATGATCTGTCCCATACCTTTCATCTTTCCATGTCTAGGAAAGTTCAATAGCATAATAAACGAAGAGAACAATTGCATACCTTCTGTGAATGCAGAAAACACAGCAATGTGCTTTGCAATAGATCCTTTGTTTCCATTCTTTGATGAAATGTCTAAAAGATATTCGTGCTTCTCGCGCATTTGTTGATACTCTAGAAACTCACTATAAGTTGTTTCTGGTAGTCCTAGTGTTTCAATTAAATGCGAATATGCAGCAACGTGTAATGCTTCTCTTGCAGCGAAGCCAAGCAACATCATTCTTACTTCTGGTTGAGGAAAATATGGCAAATAATTTCCAACATAACCACCAGCAACGTCAATGTCGCCTTGCGTGAAAAATCGAAATATATGTGTAAGAAATGACTTTTCTTGTTCTGTTAGCTTCTTCTTCCAATCTTTTACGTCTTCTGCCATTGGAACCTCGGTATGCAACCAATGCGACTGCTCATGCTTTAGCCATGCGTCATATGCCCAAGGATAATTGAATGGTTTAAATTCATCTCTTCCCAACATTACGTTTTTTATTTTTGACATTTTATCTCGCTCTAATTAAGTTATCTTTAAAAATATCCCAGCAACTCTTCCAAGTCCATTTCTTTGAAGACTCTTGTACTTTAACTCTATTTAAATACAAACAGCCTTCAATGCATTCGTATAAACTAGTTCCAACATATCCATTCAATCCATTTACAACAATATCTTTTGGTCCAGTAACATCATATGCTGCAACTGGTGTACCAAGACTCATTGCTTCAATCATTACTATTCCAAATGTATCGTTTCTACTTGGAAAACAAAATACATCTGCAGATGCATAATGATTAGCTAATTCGACACCAATCTTATATCCAACAAATTCTACTCTAGAATATCTCTTCTCTAATTCTTTTCTATATGGTCCATCGCCAACGATAACAATATTAAATTCATTTTGATATTGGCAAAGATCATCTAGATTCTTCTCTTTTGAAACTCTACCAACATAAAGAACTTTTGGAATAATTTGTTTCAGATGCCTTACGCTTGGATTCAACTGTTCTCTATTTACACCTCTAGTCCATGGGATTATATCAGATCTAAAGCCTCTTGTCTTTAATTCATCAACCATAGAATTTGTGGTAGTTAAGACTCTACCAGAATGTTTATGAAACCATCTAACATAACGATATGTTAATTTTGTGGGTATCTTATATATCGTATTCAGAAACTCTGGAAACTTCGTATGATAGCTTGTATTATAAAAGTATCCATTTCTGTCGCACCAAATTCTTGCTGCTAGACCTACGGGCCCTTCCGTAGCAATGTGAATGTGATCTGGATTAATCTCTTCAATTCTTTTTCCGATTCCTCTAGGCCAAGCGATTTTAACTTCAGCATAACCAGGACAATTAATATAAGAGAACTGCCCGGGATCAATATAAACAAAATCGTACCCATCAGAATCAGCGCATATTTCAATATTTTTAAAAGTCGCGACAACCCCATTTATTTGATCCTTTAGATTGTCTGTGACAATTAGAATTTTTTTACGCATTTACCTTCTACCTTAAATGAGTCAAACTTTAACCAATATTTTAAAGTGCTTAAACTATGTTCACATGATTCTTTTGTTTCAAATTCTAAAGATAGTCTACCAGGTATGTCATTAGGATTCGTCGAGTGCACCGCTATCAATAGTAGTAACCACATTTGAGTCTCCTTTAGTATATGTTAAGATTTCCCATCTTCCATCTACATGTTCAACTAATGCAGTCAATGATTCAACCCAGTCACCATCATTCATATAGATTATACCATCTATTGTTTTAATCTCTGCATGATGTATGTGCCCACAGATAACGCCATCGAATCCACGCTTCTTACAATACTCTGCTAGATTTCTTTCGAATTGAAAGATAAAGTCTACAGCTTTCTTTACTCTATGCTTAAGGTATTTGCTAAGACTAAAGTACCCAAAACCAAAACGATGGCGTATCCAATTGTATTTGCTATTAATCGATAAAATAAAGTCATATGCTTTATCTCCTAAAAATGCTAGCCAAGGTGCAAGTCTAGTAATTCCATCAAATAGATCACCATGGGTTACTAGATATCTTTTACCGTCAACACCTAGATGCTCATACTGATTATGAATTTCAATACGACCAAATGCAAGTTTATATTGCATGAATGGGCGTAAGAATTCATCATGATTACCAGCAATATAGATTACTTTACTGCCATCTTTGCTATAGTTTAAAAATCTACGAATTACATTAGAGTGGCTTTGCTTCCAATGTAGTTTATTTTGTTGTATTTTCCAACCATCAATAATATCACCAACAAGATATAATGTATCACAACTATTTTCTTTTAGAAAATTGTTTAGTCTATCAGCCTTACATTCTTTAGATCCCAAATGAACATCAGATATGAAGATTGATTTGTAATGCATTTTACTCCTTTGTTACCAGTGACGCCAAACATTTATTATGATATGTAGGCAAGTGATCATTTCCACTATTCGAAATGACCACCAAAGAAAAGCATTATTCATTTAAATCAATTTTGTCAAATCTTTATCTTTATGACCGCCGTCGTAATTCCATGCAAATCCGCCGTCAATCAATTTCTGATTGACGTTTACACCATCACAAACTAAATCGACAAGCATTCTACCATACTTGTCATCTTTGTATGTTTTAACTACGGTTTCTTTTGCTTTAAGAGCATATCCTTCTGTAATATGCTTTGCTTTTAAACCCTTTTCCTTTTCTACTAAATCTTTAGTTCTAGATTCTGGTGTATCAATTCCCATCAATCGAACACGTTGACGTATTGTGATATTAAAACCAACATCAATATCTAAATCTATTGTGTCTCCGTCAACAACTTTGACAACCTTTGCTTTATATTCATACATTATAGTTATCCTTTTTATAGTTACTTTTATCATTCGCAAGCTAAACAAGTATCTCCTTCAATAAGTGCTTTCATATCTAATTCTTTAATAACTTCGCGTTCAATTCGTTTTGAAACTTTGTCTGCTTTACCGATCTTCTCAGAACGACAATAGTAAAGAGTCTTTAAACCTTGCTTCCATGCTTGAAAGTGTACAGCATGTAGATATTTGATATTAACGTCTGGTCTAAAGAATAGATTCAATGATTGTGCTTGATCTATGTATTCTTGTCTATCTGCAGCATGATTAACTAGCCAACGCTGATCAATCTCCATAGAAGTCTTGAATACATCCTTTGTCCAATCGTCAAGAATATCTAAATGTTGTACACTACCATCGTTAGCAATAATGCTTGACCAAATAGATTGATACTCTTCATCATTCTTTACAATATTTTTAATTATTTTATCTAACCATTTGTTCTTATTTAACGAAGATCCCGAAAGAGTATCTTGCCGATAAGCATTAGCCCGATAAGGCTCAATACTAGGGCTAGTGTTCCCCATAATGATGGAAGAACTAGCATTAGGAGCAATGGCCATAAGATGACTAAATCGTAAGCCAGTACCAACGGCGTCAGGCGCTTCACCTCGTATTTTGCCCAATTCAAGATTTGCATTGTTTAATCCTTCTCTAATGTGTTTAAAAATTTGTCTATTTCTTCCTACTGCGAGCGCTGATTCGAACGGTGTGTTATTTCGTTGTAAATAAGCATGGAAGCCAAGAGCACCGATGCCAATACTCCGCTCACGACTGGCAGAGAACCTTGCACGTTCCACGGCTGTAGGCGCATTATCAATGAAATACTGAAGAACATTGTCAAGCATTTCAGCAATATCACGCAAGAAAGTTGGATGATCTTTCCATTCATCAAAATACTCCAAATTAACTGATGACAAGCAACACACGGCAGTTCTGGTTCTATCTGTAGCTAGAATAATTTCTGAGCATAGATTGCTTTGTTTAATTGACAAGCCTAAGTCTTTTTGAAACTGTGGCATTGCTCTATTGCTTGCGTCAATGAAGTGTAGATAAGGCTCACCAGTTTGCATACGAATATCAAGAATGCGCTGCCACAAGTCTTTAGCAGAAACTACTTCTCGCACCTCATTGCTATGTGGATCACGCAACTCCCACGAATCATCAAAGTTCTTATCCAGCATTGAATTTTCAATGATCTTCATGAATGCATCTGGAATATTGATTCCATGATGTAGATTCAAGCAACGAAGATTAGGATCGCCCGTAGGCTTTCTCATTTCAAGAAATAGAAGAATGTCGGGATGAGAAATATCAAGGTATGTAGCGTAACTACCGCGACGAGTCCTACCTTGTCTATAAGCGAGAGATGATGCGTCATATGTGCGAAGGTGGGGCATGACTCCAACCGACTTATCATCCGAACTGCGAATGCCGATACCAATTCCAACTCCACCTCCTAGCATTGAAAGCCAATTCACCTCAGCAAGACAGTCTACTAATCCTTCTGCACTATCATGTAAGAACGGAAGAAAGCAGCTGATAGGAAGGCCACGCCTAGAGCGACCAAAACTAAGAATGGGAGTAGAATAACTAAGCCAATGCCTGCTAGAATAATCGTACAAACGCTGAGCATGATCTTTATTCGATCCAAAAGTGTTTGAAACATACGCAAATCTCTCCTGTGGTGATACTTCATCTTCTCGCATATACGATTCTTTGAGTCTCTTAATTCCCAATTCATCAAAGAGCGAGTCTCTACTATAGTCTAAAACAATTTCATTTTTCATTCAACCCTCTCTTATACTTTTAATTATTGGAAATACTTTTGCAATTACTTCTGCACATGCTCTTGCGATTTCTGCGTGTTCAAGCTGTGTTCCATTTCCATCTCTGAGTTCGATGTAGTGGATCCAGGATCTAAGTGTTCCGTTGACGTAGAGTCTTGAGAGCGTGTTTCCTTCAGGAAGAACCACTCGCGCCTGCTCCTTTGCGATACCATTGCTAATCGCCCAACTATATGCATTGATAGCCTCTTTAATTACATTACTTTGAAGTTTATTCCACTGCTTCTGCAACTCAGCATCATCAGTCTTTATGCTGTTCTGTCTATTTTTTGAGTCTTGGAGTCTAGCTTCTCTAAGTAAGAAATTGAGTTCCTTAGTTGGGTCAGCATATCGCTGGCTGAATTCTTGGAACGAGAAACTTCTGTGTCGCAGAAGCTGTCTTGCAATGTCTCTTGTGGTTTCGATTTCGAGACAAACTGAGACCATTTCGAGTGGGCTCCAGTGCTTGTTTCGTATGAGGTATTTGATGAGTTTTTCTGAAGTGTCGCTATTGGACTGATTGCTTGGATTCGATACTCGCGCACAATACGCAACGAGTTCTTGTAGGTTGGGTAGTTCAAATTCAACTCCATCTAATTTATCATGATCAACTGCTTGCTGCGAATAACTAACTAATTTTACCGTCATACCATTCTCCATTCATTATAACACAATAATGCTTCCGCTTTCTGAAAAGTATTTTTATTTATTGTATTGAGGATCTCTTCCTCGCTCTTCCCAGCTAGTACCATCTCATTAATATCTTTTTCTTTAAAAGATTTGGGCCAGATACAAATTTTTGCTGAAGCATCAATAGCACTTTTCATTTCTCTAACGATCTCTTTGTTTCTTGGTTCATTGTCATAGATCAGAACAATGTTCTCATTTGAATCCATGACTTTGATTGCATACTTTAGATTTGAGTTTCCAACAGCAACAGCATTTGGAAGAAACAAACTATCAATAGCACCTTCGGTAACGTATATAGAATCATTTTTATTGATGTGATTCATATTGAATAACATTGGTAGTTCATCTTTGATTCTCAATACAAGATATCTTTGCTTTTCGCCACGAATACCACGACAAGATAAGCCAACCAATTCATTTTCACCATCATAGAATGGAAAAACAATTCTTGGCTCTTCGGTTACAATCTTTAATTCATATTCTGGCGAAAACGATTTGAGTTTTTGCACATTGTCAACAAAATACAATTCATTAAATTTTGCTTTAGGAATTCTTCGCTTGTTTGCATAAACAATAGCTTCATGCATAGAATCAAGTTCAGACAAAGGAATAAGAATGCCTTTAAAGTTTTCAGACTTGTTGCTTCCAAACTTTACTGGCTTGAATACGAATCCATGCTCCTTGTGTGGCTTTCTTCCAGTCTCGCCTTCTTTGTATCGCTCTAAGCAATATTCTTTGTAAAGATTTGGATCTACAGCTTTAATTAGATTACCTAGAGTAATGCTTGCAGAACAATTATGGCATTTGTAAAACATGCCACCCTTTTGCGCGAATATGTATCCTCGCGCTTTGGTTCTATTTGTTTGGGAGTCTCCGCAAATTGGGCAGCGGAAGTTATATAGATAATCGCTTTTACGAACGAATTTATCTAAACGAACGGAAATACATCCGATGTATTTGTGATCGATCCACATGCTCATAATATTGTCTGCGCTCTGTTACAAGTATCTTACAGTATAGCGCACCTTGAGAGGAAAGTCAAGTCAATGGAAAAGTTTCGCTAACCCTTCAAGTTTTAGTTGCGACACGATCCAGACAGCAACCCCAATTCCTCCAGCAATCATCCAACGCCACTCTAGTAGCTTCTTGAATTCGCCATCTTCTTTTTTGTTACGTTCGCTAATATCATTTCGCAAGGACTTAATTTCGTCCATGATTCTACGTTCAGTCAGTTCAACCTTATCCGACAATTCTCTACTAATTGTGGTAATTCTTGAGTGCAATTCTTTTACATCCGTGTTGGTATCTGACTTTCGTTTTTCCATATCTTGGTATATTTGTGCGATCATCTTGTCGTTATTGTCAACAAGTTTTTCGATCAATGTATCTATTTTATTACAAAGTTGAGTGAGTGTCAAGACTTTTTCCTTCAACACTTCAACGTCAACTCTTAAGGATTCTTGTATTTCGTTTGTAGCCATTTTTAGTCGCTAGCCTTTTCATAGATTTGTTTTTGTTTTTGATACCATTCAATCCACGAATCAGTCTTAGCTGAACACTCATGATACAACGAATAATTTTGTGATACTGTCTTTGCTACATCACTTAATTTTGCTTCGGCTTCTATTTTTTTCAATGGTGCACATTTTTCTAGAATATATTTATTTGCTTCTGGAAATCTAATAACTACTGGAACAGGTTGTGCTGCACATCCAACAACAAACAACAATAAAAATAATGAAATCTTTTTCATTTCACACCCCCCGAAGCATCATTCAATGATTTAATAAACTCTTGCGGAATTTCACATTTAGAATCATATTTTACAACTTCTTTGTCAATGTACTTTACAACTTCTTCACCACGTTCTTTGATGATCTGTTTCTTTGTTACAATTTTTTCTACTATCTTTATATTTTCTTTTACAGATTGAACTTCACTACTTGCTAATTTGACTTCTAGTTCTTTTACTTTTGCTTCCCAAACATTTCTTTCACTATTAATACCAATCATTAAACAACTAAAGCATAAAATAAAAATACCAATAAATTTAATAACAATCTTATAAAGATTGCTTGGAATGAACAACGAAATTACAATTGCAAGAATTCCAAGTAGAAAACTTAATTGTGAAGCCCAACTTGGTACATGCTCTAATAACCACATTATCATAATAATGCTCCGTCTTTATACAGATAGTTTTTGATTCTGAGTCATGAAGTTCTTTTTACGCATAACAGTCTTTGCGACTAGATCCAACTCTTGAGAGTTTCTATCCCAATTCAAAACGAATGGCATATTGATATTTGTTCTCATATCATTAAGTACAGCTTCAGCATCTGGACCTAGCTTTGAAATTTTCTTTCCATACTTCTCATAGGACTTTCTAAAAAGATCAGTCAATTCATCTGGAGTGATTTGTTTAACATTTCTTGCATCATTTACACGATCCAAAAAGTGTCTTGTGAAATTAACATCTATGCCTACAGCTTTGAATAACTTGTCTGCATAAACTTCAATAGTTTTTAAATCTGATTGAGTGATTTCTTTTGGTTTGTTATCAAATTGCTCAGTAAACATACCACTTCTACCATGACGTAAAAAGATCATTGATCCAGTCTTTTCATCTTGTAGAATGATTGGCTTCTTTGGATACTTTCTTCCAAAGTCTCTAATTGCATTACCAACATCATCTGAACCAACATACTTTTCATACTTTACGAATTTCTTTTTACCCATTCTTGCATTGTTAAATCTTTGCTGATCAACAACGAATACATCATTTTGTGCAAATCTACGCATCATTACTTTAGTTGGTCGAGGAGGATCGCCTTGTGTTCCAGCAATATTGCCACTGCCAACATTATTTGCTGGTGCGTCTTCATTCTTTTCTTTTCCTTGACAATGCGCTCTTTGTGAAAACCCTTTTGGATTGTTGCAATCAATACTTCTTTTATATTTTTGCGACCACTTCTCATTTATAAGTTCTGATTTATTACAATAGTTCATAAAACGCTCTTCAAGATTTTCTTCAGTAAGATTCTTTTCTTCTTTTATAAGAAACAATGCTGCAGCGTATGATGCTAGTTTTGTTTTTCCAAATGGCAACACACCCAAAACCTTTTTAAGTTTCAACATCAATAAATCAAACTTAGTAAAAGACTCTTGCTCTTCTGCTGTTCTACGATCATACGCTTTCTTAATAAGATTGCCTTCAGCATCAATTACGCCAGTTTTATATGCGTCCCAGTTTTCGAATGGAGTTGTCAGTTGACGCAATACTCTATAAACAAGATATAAGTCTACTAAATTTGCCATCTCTAAATCTTCTTCTTTAGTTGATTGTATAAATTTAAATCTAAAACATCCATATTTTCCGGAGCATCATAATTTAGATAAAGAAAAAACGCATTGATGATATCGTGATTCTTTTTTTGAATCTTGAATCTCAACATAGTTACAGTAGCTTCAACACCAAAAACATTTGAAAGAGAAATTATATGGTTTAATATCAATCTTTCTTTTAAGTCTTTTTTATCTGAGTATCTATTTACAAGTCTTTTAATGTATTTGATAGTTTGCAAATCATCAAGAAACTCTAAAATAGATACACAGTTTGGATTTACATAATTTTTTACCGCATATTCATCAAAATTATCATCAGTTAAAATATTCATAAATTAGAATGTGTTCAACGAAGCCCTCTTTGTTACTCCAGCACTTGTTGTGACGTAAATATAGTTTGCGTCCCAAGTAATTGTTCCAACTTGCCAATTGACAGATGAACTTGCTGGTGTGTTCGCTGTGCGAATTCTAACAGAATCTGCATTAATATCAAGTGCAGAGGTTGGATCATTTGTCATAACACCAATCTTATCTGCAGATGCTTTAACATAAAACATGTTTGCTTGATTGTCTGATTTGATTTGCGTATCAGATGCAGTACCACCACTATTGATGACTACACCCTTAGTGATAGTTACTGTATTAGCTGCAGTCAATGTGAAATTGTTAGCTGTTAGCGAAGTGTCGCCAGTTGCAATTAAAGAAATTGCATTAACAGTCAATGCTGATGTTGCTCCAAAAAAATTATCAACTGTAATTTTTTTGCTAATTGGGGAACCTAAAGGATCATCAATAATTAACAACAAGTCTTCTTTTACTGGAGCAGTTAAAGCTGTTAACTGCGTTACCTTCTTATCTGCCATTCTTTTCTCCTAATGTAAACCCAATTGAATGGGAATGCTACTACCGGGACTCGGACCAAAATGGGTGATAGTTTTATCTATCACCCCATAAGATAAAGTTTTTATACTGTAATCAATAGTGCGTTTGCAGATGTTGTGTTTGCAGACTGACCAACTGAAGACATTGTTACGCGGAAGATCGAATTCGATAGTCCACCACCACCAGCAGCAATTGTATTGTTTGCAATTGTCAATGTTGCATTGGTTGTGTTTGTGTATGTACCAGTGTTTGTTAGATCCACGAATGCTGCATTTGCATTCGCTGCGCGCTGCCAACGGTAGTTGATTGTATTTCCAGTAGGCTGGATTGTTGCAACAATTGTAAACGATGCTGCCGAATTGTTGGCTGCCGAATTCGCACTTGGCTGAGTTACGATTGTAATGAAACTATCTGGGAATACTGCATCATCATCAGAATCATTGAAAATTGTTGGCATTGCAACTAATGTCTCATACTTTTTACGAGAATTACCATGCATGTCGGTATATCGAATAACGTTTACCCAACCAGCATGTGTGTGTGAATCAGCTCTAGCTTCATTTGAATCGACACCAAATGTGTAGATTGTGTTTGCTAATTGTGAACTTTGAACAGTTGCACTATTAGCGGCTAAAAACTTTGGCGTGTCTCTTCCGTAAATAGTTGTAGCAACGTTAGCAGCTGTCCAAGCAGGTTCAAATGTCAATGATGTATTGCTTGCAATTGATAGAATTTTGCGGCTTGAGCCGTTAATTAAAATTGTGCTACCAACTTGAAGTTCTGTTGTGAAAACAGTTCCTGTTCCTGTTAAAATTGATGTATTAACTGTACTATTTGCAAATGCAGTTCCAGTTAATGTAAAAATATCTCTACTTCCCCATAGTGCCATGGTGTTCTCCTTTTTAGTATCCTAGTTTTCTTAATTGCGAAATTGTATTCATACTATTTATATGGCGAACTCCAACACCACCTTTAGCAATCCACTCTTTGATATTCTTTTCGTAATCGTCAATTAAAAGATTTGGTCTTCCATCTTCACTTACTGCATATTGTTGTTTGTCTTCTCTCGGAACAAGAAGAATTTTTTCTACATGACCCAAATGTTTTCTAACCCATTCAATCTTTTCTGGCTTACATGTAATCATGCGTTTAGATGGAGTCGATAGAATGTATGGATTATGTGGACGAATGAATCTCCAAAGTGTTAGTGCATCTGACATAGGTTCTAGATTTGCCCAAAATTTTGGAACTTGTTTCATTGCTTCCCACTTAGCATTCTTTTCTTCTTCTGGAAAAGGTTTTAGTCCAGCAGCAGCTAGTGCTTTATTAGCACCACCGACGAAGTTAACCAAAACCTGATCCATGTCACAATAAATCTGAGGCAATTCATTTGTCATTTTAACTCTTCATCTCTGGATTGACTTCAATTGGCTCTTTCTTTCCAGTCAATTGATCGCCTTTTTCTACGTTTGATTTGCTTGGAGTTTCTTCTTCTTTCTTCATCATTTTCTTTTTAGCTAAGTCTTTAATACGTTTCACAACTCTAGATGCTTCTGAAACAACTTCTTCATTGGTTGAAATATTACCAACAGTTTTGATTTTAACTTTAGCATCAACACCCAAGTCTTTAAATGCTTTGTTAAATTTCTTCTCTAAAGGCTTTCCGCCAGATTTGAATTCTGGAATCTTCTCTTCCTTTTTCATATTATCAACACCAGTAGCAAGCCATTTAGCAACACCAGTTTTTGTCACTTGTCCCTTCATCAATTTTTTTGTTTCTTGATTGATTGGCTCATTTTGTTCTAATTGAACTTCTTCTTTCTTAACGTCATGTCCATACTTCTTTTTATACCAATCTGGCATACCATTCTTTTGACGGAAGTATCTAACTGTCGCAGCATCATTAGCTTGGTCGCGATATTTGTTCTCTGCATTAGTATTGTGACCTTTCATTGCTTCTGCAGCTTTGTGTGCGTCTTTACCAATGTAAATTAATTCAGCATCACTCTTCTTGTGATAATCATGACCTTCTAATGGATGACGCTGTGATGGACGTCCCTCATCCAATTGTGCTTCTTCATTAGTTTTTGATCTAACAATTCCGTTACCACCCTTTTCTTTTACCGATGATAAAAACTTATGTGCATCATCTTTTGATTTATAATGTGCAACTGCAATTTTTGGATCAGTTTTTTTCATTTTATACAAAACAGAATGTTGTTCTTCTTTAAGTTCAATTTCTTCTTTTTTCATGCCCATGCGATTGACACGATTCTTTGCAAGACCAGAAACAAACTTAATACCTGCGTCTGAAAGTGTTTGCAATTCTGGCTTACCTAACTTATCTAACATAGAAATAAGTTTCTTATAGTTATCGCTAGACGGATCAATTCTATCAATCTTAGAATACTCAGCTTTCATTCTACTAATTTGTGCTGAACTAATTCCTTCTTGCAATTTAACTTCTTCATCCATATCATCTGGATCACTTTCATCTTTTCCTTTTGCAGTCCATTTAACGGATGATTGTTTCTTCCCGTCAACTTTTCTTGCAATTTTATTCTTGTCATCAAACCATGTATATGTGCCATCAGAATTTTGTTTAACACGATGACCCATATTCATGTGTGCTTTCATTGCTGCATCATTTTCATCTAAAGTCTCGGACTCAGCAACTTTCTTTTTCACTTCACCAGTCTTTGGATTTACATGATCGCCTTTGCTTACGCCAGACTTATAAACTTTTTCGCCAGTTGTTGGATGAACAAAATAGTCACCTCTCTTTGGATCATATCCAATAGATTTGACTTTGTATTGTTCACCACCTTCTTCTAAATCTTGATCTTCATCCATATTTCCATTAGATGCAAGTCTTTCTTTACGTCTTTGTGCAGCAAAGTCTGCACCTTGTGGTTTCTTTTTATTGCGTAAAGCAGAAAGATCCTCACCATCAATCTTGCCATTCTTATTCATGTCGATTTTCTTTTGCTTGTCGCTTAGTTCTTCTGACAATACGCCGTTAACCGCGTCCAAAAGACCTTTAGGCAATCCCATTTTATCTGCTAGTGTTGACATTTTACTATCTCCGTATGTTTTTAATCTAATTCGCCGACTGCTGTACCTGATCCAACTTTTACTTCTTGAATATTATCTGACATTTATATCTCCAATTTACTTATATTATTATACGACTAGTGATGATGTTTCATAAGCACCACTAATATCAAAGTGGCTAACGTTTGATGTTGCGCCAACTGGTGTAGTTGATTTCCATGCTAAGTCTGTTGTACTACCAGAATAATAAAGTAACATCTCCGTATTTGAAGAACCTACTTCTTCAATGTCAGTAATTCCAGCAATGTGATATATTGCAGTATTTGCTGGATTAGCAGGTTTACTGTGCAATGTACCACCACGAATCGTTACTGTTGATACGACAGGAAAAGGCAATGTTAATTTATATTGACTAGCATTTCCAAAATCTGATGTATTTGCAAAATCAACATTGACTCTAAAATGAACAATTGCACCTTGTTTAACATAAGCGCCAGTTGTTACGGTACCGGGCAACGTATTACCAGACACAGTTTTAAATTGAGGAGTATATGATGTACTAACAGAAGAAACACCAAATGGTATACCACCAGGTGTCACGCCATTGGATAGTCTCATTGCTGATGTGCCGTCTACATCATAGAATACTTCACCAGTTGTACCGATGTAAGTATTAGCCTGTGTACCGCCTAGTTTGTCGGCAAATAATTTGAATGTTGCATTAGTTGTCATTGTATTTCTCTCATATTAACTATCTACTTTGGAACCAGCACGCCATTGATAGCACGACCAGTAGTTTGCTTTCCACTTTGGTCCAGGATTATCACATCCATGTCTTGCTCTGAAACTTGCTCTACGGTCTGGATCGTCACGTTTGATTTCCATATTAGGATCACCAAATCGAACAATCACAACATCACCATTTGGTCCCATAGTATAAACGCCAAACTTTTTATTTTCGCCTGGTGTTCTAAAAGGATCATTTAATTTAACAGTTTTACCTTGATAATCTGCTTCAACTAAAATATTTTCCCAATCTACAGTTTCGACAATCTCATCTTTACAATCACCACAACATGAAGTTTCTTCATCAAAAATCTTTTTCTTTCTTTGTGTAGTGATATCATTCAATGTATTCATTACACTATTTGCTGAATATTTAGCCGTAATGATATCTGGGCTTTGTCCTGGAGTTGCTCTTGCATAAGATATTCTTAGTGCATCTGTTCCCCATTCTAATGCTTCAGCAAATTTAGAGAATTCTTCATTCTTTTTTACTTTAGATGCTAAGTCACTATCCGCTCCACCCCAGGTACCTTGACCTTTTGTAATGAATGAATTAACTCTAGCAAATGCCCATTGCTGTGGTGTAGTTCCTGGACGATGTCCGCCCTGCCATGCAGCCATACCACGATTGTATACTTGTTTCAATATGCTATATGAAATGCCAGACTTTTCAGCTTTCTTTTGAAGTCCCTCAATTTCTTCAATGATTGGTCTAAATTCTTCATATGCTGAACCATAATCACTTGCTGGTGCATCCATTGTGTATTGGTCAAGAACCGAATCATCGATTTCTCCAGAGTATTCTCCATCGTCATCTTCATCATCAACTTCATTTGGATTGAAACCATCTTCAAATTGTAAATAGTCTGATGCAGTTGCAATGTAATCAGCAGCCTTTGTAATCTTTGAAAGAACCCACTGATCTGGTTCTTCGTCCATTTCATCAAGCATATCTAATAAATCGTTTGCATCTTCAATCATGTTTGCTAATTCGATTTGAGCCATTTCGACTCCATCCATTTCTGGAGAGTCTTCGTATTCATCTTCATAATCATCCATAGACTCTTTAAAGTATTTTTTAAATTTATCATCAACAGATTCTTTTTGCAATTGCTTTCTTGTCATTCCAAATAGACTATCAGAAGATAGAACCATATCTAGAAGTGTAGATAGCAAATCATTTGTTGCAGACTTTTCTTGTGTGCTTAATTGATCGCCAGATTTTAGTTTCTCCATTGAACGCTTGAGAACAGATAACATCTTTGTGTCAGCTAATCCCATACGAACTAATTGGTCTAGTCTTGATGATTCTTTTCTATCCATAGATTCGCCATACATCTTTTTAAATTTAAGTGTGTGTTTGGATTGAGGCATTCCTTTTTCTCTCGCTTCTTTATCTCCTGGTGCATCTTCATAACCAGACTTATCTGAATCCGACTTTGGTCCATTCTTTTCAAAATGAGCTGATCGTAATTCTTTTGTATTTTTATCTAGTCCAGCATAATATTTTTTAGGCTGAGTGCCTTCTTTATTTTTAATATCTGAATCTTGAGCAACTTCATTCAAATTAAAAGTCTGAGAAAACAATTCATCTATTGTGCTTTCTCTTCTCATCATTGCTTTTTGTTTTCTTTGCATTTCTTTTTGTCTTTCAGCACCAACTAGTCTTGCTGCAAGTTTTTTAATTCCAGGCAACATCTTTTGTAGTCTTGTGTCTACGCTAATCTTTTCGCCTGTGCTTAATGATGCATAATTCTTGCCGCCAGTAATTCTAGCCCTAAACAATTTGTATGCATCTTTAACTGCACGACCTTTTAGACGTTTAGGATCAGCAAATCGTTTCGCTTGAGCAACTCTTGTTCTGAGCAAACGCTTCTGCATTCTCTTAAATCTTTGACCTCTTGCAAGTCTTTGCGAATAGCCCAAAACAGATTCGTTTTTCTCGTCTTCTTTTTTCTTTTGATCGTGAGAATTAATCATTGCAGTTAATCTCCTCTCTCTGTCTTGTGCTGCGGCATATGGCTTGTTTTTCTCTCGTTCTCTTTCAATTGCTCTCTGTATTTTTTGTGCAGCAGTTAGTTTGATCTTTGCTTCATCTAAGTCTTCTTTTACTGCTTTCTTTGGATTATTGCCTGGTCTCTTCACTTTGATTTGTCCCGATGAAAGACCAGTCTGAAACTTTTCCATGTGCTTCTTTGCTTCAGCACTAGAAAACATTGGTCCTAGATGTTTATGAAATTGTTCTAAGTCATTCTTTTCTGCAGCAGTTCTCATTGCTGTTCCAGACATTCCATGTGATCTATCAGAGTCTTCTGGATGATGAATAGTGATAGAAGTCCATCTATTGTCTCCCATCTCTTTAATCTTACCAGCTTCTAATGATGCCTTTAGTCCTTGTGCAAAATCTTTTCTATCATGTCCGACTAGAATGTTTAAATGCTTTTCGCCAGTCTTAGGTAAAGCATTATATGCATTAGCAATAGTTTCTCCACCAGACTTTACCAAATGCGTTTGTAGATTAGATTGCTTCCATTGTTTGGAAAGAATATCTTTTCTTTCTTCTCCAGAGTAAAGATCAGCTTTATTTGAAACGCCAATGTGCTTTGCACCAGGCAATTTCTTTAGAGCTGCACCAAGATCAAGTGCATGTCCCATGTGCGATATTGGAGAAAATCCAGTCAAAGGAATAACACTAGCGTGGTGTACATCATCTTTCTTTTCTAAGATAGGATTAAAACTTTCTTTTGCTAAACTAGTAGTAACCCATGGATCCATGATCACTAATGTTTTACCTCTTTGCATTACATTGCTATTATTAAAATCCATAATATCAATACTAAAATCTAATTTACGACCAGTCGATATAATCGATTTCATCGTTTCATAAAACTTTGCATATTTTTTATATTCCTGATTTAGTGGCTTATTCTGTTCAGCATCATCCACCATATCTAAAATCATATCATCATAATCTGGATCTAGTTCTTGCAATCGTTCCATTGCTATTTGTCGAAACTGTTCACCATCCATTTCAAATGTTGCATGATGCTGTCCCTGAACTTCTACAAATTTTGGTAGATGTGGATTGCTTTTATTCTTTTGACAATAATCATAAAATGCTAGAAAAGTATTGTCAGCAGTTTTAATGTCACCAGATTCTGGTACTAGTATTTTAATAACTGGTCCTGTCTTTTTAGCAAACACTTGTGCATCTGTTCCATCGCCAAGTTGATCATAACCCAATTTGTGCATATGGGCGCGAATCAAATCAACATGTTTTTTATGATCAAATTCGTTTAATGCGTCTTCAGCAACAGTATCTTTCACTCCAAGCTGCTTTCTCAAAAGTTCTAATGCTGGCTTGTTATTGATATGTTTATTTGTTTTAGTTACATCACCCTTAAACTTATCATAAATTGCTTGATGATGTGACTTAGGTATGTGTTTTTTAATTAGTTGTACAATGCCTTGAAAAGAATGTAATTGTTTAGCATCAGCATTTGATCCAAACAATGTTTTTGTCATTTTTTCAATGCTATTTTCCCAAGCAGCGTCTTTATTTGTTCTTGATCCAATACCATATAGAATTGAAAATTTGTGTTGATCTGTTCCAACAGCATTTAATAGTTGCTTATGATGTACGCCTTTGATACCAAGTTTTGTATCACTCCAATCGGCTGAATGTGCAAACTGATCAAACTCTGAAGGCTCATGGTCACTATATGCAGACTTCTCAAAATCTAGCTGATGATGTTCTCCACTATCATGGCGCATAATCGCATGATGCTCTGCGCCACCACTCTTCATTCCAACGTATGTGTATTTTCCAAACTTTTGCCCAGGAGTTAAATGCTGTGCTATTGTTGGCATATGTTCTTGTGGAATCTTTACATCAATGTCGCCAGCTTCTTTTTTATGTGTAGTAAACTCAACATCAGAAATACCTTTGTTCATTAGACTTTTAGTCGAACCAGAATATGTTGTTCCAGTTGCTAATGCTTTTGCGTCTTTACCAAATAGATCTGCACCATATGCTTTATTAAATGATTGATGCATTGCATGAAGCATATCATATGTATCTTTTTGAACTTGTGCTCTATTTTCTGGAGTGATTTTAATTGGAACAGCAGTCTCACCAGTCTTTAATTTGACATTGCCACCTTCATCTAATATTTCTTTAAAAGACAACATTTTAATCTCTCTTTTTTAAATTTTTAGCAGCATCTGACGCTCTATATTCTCTAAATGTGTCACTTGTCACTTTAAATCTTGGAGCGTGGGGATTCATTTCTGAAGGATGAATAACAGCGCCTTCGGTTCCTGATCCCCATTTTGGTTTAATATTCAATCCTTTTACATGCGAATCTACTTTATCCGACACTTTCTTTTTGATAACATCAAACTTAGCAAGTTCAAGTGCTTTTTCTTCTTTATTTGTTTTTGTTGTTCTAGCTTTGATTAATTCGTGATTCAATTTATCGAATTCTTTTCTTTCATGGCTTACATCAACATGTCCTTTAGTGTGATCTACTTTATCGTCATCGAAATTAATGTTTGCGTCTGATAAATTCTTTTTAAAATATTCAATATCAAGATTTTTATTCTCTGGTAATTTAGAATGAATTACGAATTTACCAACTTTACCCATGTGATGGGTAGCATAAGATGTTCCAACGAATTTAATTTCGCCTTCATGTTCACTTGGCTTTCCCCATGGCTTATAAAATGATTCACCTCTTACTTTAACTTCTTCGCCAGTTTTTTTATGCAAATCATTTAGATATTTTACTAGTTTATGATTTGACTGCAATGTTCTATGAATGTGTGCAAATGCTTTTGCTGCTGTATAATCTGGTTCTTTTCCAGTTACTTCAGCTCTCTTTTTAACTCTATTTGAATAATCTTCTGGGTGACGCATTTTGTCATTTCCAGAACCAGTTGATTGTGTATAAAATCCTTGACCATCATAGCCAATCATCATTGATTGACCATCTGTTTTTTCTGTTGTAGTGTGAATGTGGACTTTATTGTCATGAGTCAGATTTTGAAATTGCTCATGGTCCATTGTTGTAATGTGAGGTAAGCCTTGGCGAATAGATTCGGTAATTGTTTCCGATCTATCTTCTTTCAATAGTCCTGCTTTTTGAAGCCAAATTTTGCTTTTAAATTCTTTCAAGTACATATAGAGGTTGCCTTAGCCTTATCTGTTGCAGGTTTACCTTAGTCTAACTGCGTTATGCTTTATTTATAATATTATTAAAGTTCGATTTTAATTAAACCCGTTCTTGTCGCCATTAGTTTTTGTGGATAGATACCTAATCTTACACCATTATATCTTTTGTTTTTATATTCAAATCCTCGACCCGCTCTAAATGTTGCACCAAACACTGGTAAAAAGTTTCCAGTAAAGTGACTTAAATTTCCAGATAATCCCATTCCACCATCAAATGTCAATTCTGAATTTTTACCACTAACAGTAAATTTTGCATGACCTTGACCAATTGCTTGAACATGTTGTAGTGAAAATGCTTTACCGAATTCTGGACCATAAATTGATAGATTTGACAATCTAACATCTTTAAATGTGCCCATAACTGGTGATGGTAATTGATCTTTATCGCCAAGAATATTAACAACATTACCTAAAAATTTTTGAACTAGGGGATGATTATAAATTTCTTCTCCAGCAAGTTCTGATAATCCACCATATTGCTGAAACGCTTCAGCTCCACCAGCTTTTTTATGTGACAAGTATATCGATCCTTTAACTAGAGGTGTTTTTATGTCTTTACATAGAATAATGTCTGCTTTAGGATCTCCTCTTACTCCGCCTAGACGTTTTAGAGTTTTGTCAACTTTAATTGCATACGCAATATCTTTGTATATTGTGCTGTCGCCTTTTAATTTTATGTCAACTTTACCGCCACATTCTAAAATGTAATTATTGATTGCTTCGACAACTTCATCTTCGTATTGTGTGCTATTAGCATTCGTTGGTTTTCTAATTTTGTTGATTTCGATCATTCCTTCGACCGCACCAATTTTAACCTTAGCAAGTTTCAATCCAGAAATTTCATATAATTTTGTGTCTATAATCTTAAACTTTGTTTCTGCTTTTAATTGTTTCACTATGTCAAGACCAGTTTTAGCTGGTTTATATAAGTTTCCAATTAAGCCTTTCTCAATTTCATAATCAATTTCTGTATATCTTTTATTGTCAGTAACGTACTTTGTGAAAGATAGTCTTCCGTCGGTTGCTTTGGATGCTAAGTGTGCCATGTCTTTATTCCGTCCAATAAAAAAAGCCTGTATTTGATTACAGGCTTATTTATGTCTCGGGATTTAAAGTTATCGGCGCATTGATGCTTGGTCTTTTGCTTCCTCGTCTGTAAAGATTGGAACTGCATTTGACTTATGCAATGTACCAATGCCAATCATTTTATCGCCAGTATAGACTTTTCCATGAATTGGCTTTGTCGCAGCACCAACACCAGAATCATAACTCTTTGCGTTATGTATTTCTCTATGCGGCAAAGGAGCAACTTCGTATTGTTTGGATTCTGCTTTGACTATAATCTTTTTTGGACTATACTTGTCGAGCAGTTTATTCCAATCTGATTCAAGTTCTCTCTGCTTTGCATTGGGCTTGCGCCGCTTGGACTTCTGATGTGTATAGACTATCATTGTAGATCCGCAAGAACACCTTCATAATCTTCTGGATCCATAATATATTCCAAAATAGTTTTGATTGACGCTTGCAATTGCAAACTATTATCGATGGGCAGATCTTTGTTCACTTCGAATAGATGAAGCAAATATGCGACTGTCAAATCTTTAACAGAATCTTCTGTAACTTCTAGATTAACGTTAATATTCATTGTGTATCTCCATTTTGTGAAAGCATGTATTTACTAAGGGCTGCATCTGCTGCAGAAAAACTTGTGACGTTTAGAATTCCAAGTTCTACTTGTTTGGATATGATATACCACTTTGCGGTTTCAAGCAACTCCATGGCATATGAAATGTCATCTTCATCCATTTCAGCATGCCATTGTTGCAATCCTTCATCACTTGCAAACAAAAGAAAATCTAAATTGTCTTGATCGTATTCTGACATTTCTTCGAATTTCATATAACTCCTTTAAATTAAGCAACCAATTGATATGGTGCATTCCATTTGCCGATATTAAGACTGACATAATATGCGGTATCAAAGTAATCGATCTGTGCATCACTATTGTTATAGTAATCAGCACCATACAAAGCAGCGAATGCTTCTTTCAAAAACTCTTTAGACTTACCAGCAAAATGTTCGTGATACCAATAAGGATTCACTTGAATACCAAACTTTGTGGCATCTTCGCGATCACCATAGTCTTCGAAAAAATCAATCGTTCCAGACTTAACAGTCAAGCAAATCGAGGAATGATTGTGCACCGACAACGAACCTTTGATGCCATACTTTTTTAGAACAGGCTTCAATTTGGCAGCAATCTTTGCTTTCTTTTCTTGGTTCATGTAAGCCATTTCAAATGTCTCCAGCAATAATGGAAATACGCTCAAGGATATCGGCTCGCAACAACTTGCGCCGCGCTTTTGGAACTTGATTAATAAGATTGCGCTGAACGTAGGATCCTAGATAACCAAGAGCAAAAATTCGCGCATCGGTATCTGAAAGACCCTTTGACTTTTCACGTTTGACAATAACGTCAATCAACATCTCCATTTCAGTTTTCACTAACATTCCAATCACTCCCGAAAATTATCAAAACCGCGCCGAATTTCTGGATCACCAAGAACGGCTGTTTCATAGGCCTCAATGTAATCATTGTAGAATGACAACACATCAGCAAGGTTTAACTTGAAAACCGCAGCAACGGCTTCTGGCGACCAACCACAATCAAACGCATCAGCAACATCTGTACAAGTAATCATCTCTGGACTCCGCTGTTTTTCTCTCACCACAAGATCCATTCTACGCTGGTTCTGGTCTGCTGTCAAGGCTTTTCTACAGAATTTCGAAGTGGTCATCGCCCTCGACGCGGTAGACGGGAACCTTCTTACCGTAGGCCATGATGAATCCCAATTCACCTTCTGCGTAAATTCCATGCAGACAGGTTTCGAAAGTCACTTCCCGCACAATTTCACAACAACCCCACCGCCACGTTGGCAATTTCATCTTAAAGAAATTTGTATTGTCATGATGATGGACAACAATCGTGGCTTTGGTGGTTTTCATCATTTTAGCCGACAACTACAACGCGAGGAAAAGTTTTGTTGTCACCAAACATTTGTCCCTGCATGGGAGCGGTGAAGTAGTCGGTTTTGAATTTCGTATCCTCTTCATGTTCCCAAATCCGCTTGATGAATTTCGCACGGAAGAGACCATCTCTCTGGATTCCGACAACTTCGCCAACCATGTAGCAGCTATCGATTCCGTTGAAATCGAAGGACATTACTTTATCGCCTACTTTCATTTTCAATTCCTCAATTACTTAGCTAGGGCGTCAACAAGAGCAGTCATCAGAAAGAGTGACGCAACACCCACGAAACTCATTAGAAACAAGTCTAGAATTTTTTCTTCGAGGTTACGCATTTTAAGCAGCCTTTGGAGCAAACAGTTTGCTCATTTCGATACACACAACGCGATAGGCGCGGACTTCTTCGTCAGTCATCTCTTCGCGGTTGCGTGGCACAGCCATGAATTCAAGGGTTTCGAGCAACCCAGGCAAGCACCAGGTTTCTTTGAATTCTTCAACAACGATCATAGCTTCTTTGAAATTCATTTTCTGTTCCTTTGTTTCTCTCTCACCACAAGATCTATTGTACTCTGATCGTGGAAAAAATCAAGGACTTTTTTGGTGTCGCACAAATACAACGTTGTAAATTTACAACAGTTTTACGGCGCTATAGAAGCGCCTATAGGAGCCGTGTAGGGTAGTGTGGGTGGGTTAGCAAGAATCGCCTGGGGGCGCTTCCAGGCGGGTTCTAGAGGTGGGTGTTAAAGTCTCATACCTTAAGATTTGAAAAATCTCTTTTATTTTTCAATGACTTACCAATTGCGCTTTTATCAAAGATTGGAGTATCGTCTTCTTTATTGTCGTATTGACCGCTATCTGATATATTGTTTTGCGATGAATTAGGTGCATCATAAAGTTTCATCTTTGCTCTATCAACTCCAATTACAAATCGTTTATTTGTTGTTGGATCAGAATAACGATTCTTTAATTGCTTTACCATAATTTGATTCGCTTCTGCCAATTCTTCTGTTGAAATTAATGCAAACATTAAATCGGCAGTTGCAGGAAGACCAAAAGACTCTGATGTATCTTCCAATCCAACATCGGAATTAGAATAGCCACTTCTTGTAGTTTGTGTAGCAGAAACAATTGGAACTCTGTTCTCTACAGCAAGACCACGCAATTCTTCTGCAATCGATTTGATGTATGTGTACGAATTAACATTTGATCCATGTTTCATTCTTGATGATGCACAAATATTCAAATAGTCAATGTAGATAATGTCGGGTATGAATTGCCGTTTCAATTTCAATTCGTTTAGCAGATGACTAAAGTTTGTTGCACTAGCACTTGCAGTCGGATACTCTTTGATGATTAGCTTGCCTTTAGTCTTTTCTTTCACTTCTTGAATTCGTTTTAGATATGTTGCTTTAGGCATTGCAACTAGATGATTCAATTCAATGTTAAGTAGATTAGCATCAATTCGTTCCGCAATTCTTTCTTCTGCCATCTCTAATGTAATGTACAGTACGTTCTTTCCCATTGTGAGATTAGCTGCTGCACAATGACACATAAAAAGACTTTTACCGACACCAGTGCCAGCAAGAACAATGTTTAATGATTTCTCTGCGAGACCGCCTTTTGTAATTCTATTGAGGTAGTCCAAGTCGAATGGGATTCGCTTCTCAACTCTATGGTAGAATTCGTAGCGTGTTTCAGCGTCATCAATAAAATCATGACCAATGTGATTATCAAAAGAAACGGATAGCGCATCTGCAAGTATTTTTGGAATTGAACCTTTATCTAATTTTTCGACTTTGTTTTTACTATCTAGGATTTGAATGCTTTGCATGATCCCATTGTAAATTGCTTTTTCTTGACAAAAAGTTTCTGTTGCATCAATCAACCATTTTGTATCTGACGTATCATCACTAGTACAAACTTCAGAAATTAATTCAATAGTTCTTTTATGATGATCGTCAGTCAGATTTACTTTGTTGTCAATTTCAATGCTCAATGCCTCTTTTGAAGGCATTGAGTTATATTTAACAACATAGTTTTTTATCTCTTCGAAAAGAATTTTCTCAGAAGAATCTTGGAAGTATTCGCTTTTAATGAAAGGTAAAGTTTTTCTTGTGTACTCCTCATCCGTCAATAAATGTTTCAGTATTTTTTGCTCTAAGTTCATCTTTGTACCTTTTCTCAGCTGCGTTTATTGATTCCAACAAAAGATCATTTAGAATTGTTCCAACAACTTTTTCGAAGTTTTCATCACTCTTTAGATTTTTATATTCTTCTGGTAGAATATCATAATTGAAGCTGATTGTAAATGTTCCGTCAGGATTCTCTTCATCACCAAAACTAATTTCTCCAAAGTTAAATTCTATGTCAGCATACTCTCCAGTCAAAATTTTAATAGTAGCGACGGTATCTCTATCTTTGTACTTAATGTCTGTTTCAGTTACTTGATAGTCTTCATTCATTTTCATGTTCTTCTTCCTCTACATTAGTCTCATCAGTAACAATAGATTCTTGACCATACAAAAATTCTTTCTTACATGCTTCATCAATCAAATCAAGAATTTCTTTTGTGTAATACTTTTCGGGTTCCTCATTGATTGATTTGCCGAAGACTTTATTTCCGTTAGGCAATTCATATCGTGTAGATACTTTCTTAATGATGTTATACTTCTCTGCAATATCAAGTAGACCGTAATAGCGATCCAGACCTTTGCTATAAGTTAATCGAATCTCCACTGCAGAATGCTCTTTGGTGAATCGACTCTTCTGCATTCTCGCTTTAATGATATTGCCTACAACTTCCGTACCATCTTTGTCTTTCTTCTTCGAAAGGAAAACAATTGTTGAAGCTGTATACTTTAGACCAGAACCACCAGACATTTCTTTTGTTGGAACATATGCACCAACAACATCGTAAACGTGATTAGTTACAAGTAAAGGAACATTGATCTTTGCAAGTTTCAAATTCAAAACTCTAAAGGTTGCTTTTAGAATTGATGATTTGGTCATGTCTTTGGTTTCTTTGCCCTCTGCTGTGTCTTCCATTTCTTTCGTAGAAGATAGCTGACCCATAGAATCGAGAACCATCATCATTGGCTTACGCTTTGCTAATGGTTGTGCTGAATACTTTTCAATGATCTGTAATGCAGTATGGCGAAACTTTTGAATCGTATCTGGTTCAGAGATAACAACTCGCTTAGTGTCAACGCCGCGAGATTCCATCATGTGTTTAGTGACTGCTGCTTCGGTATCAAAGTAAATCACACCACCTTCTGGATTGTCATCTAGGAATTGCTTTACAACACCAAGGACGAAAAACGTTTTACCTGTTGCAGATTCACCTGCAAATGCTGTGACTTTGTTGTTGGGCACTCCCCCGTATATACTTCCACTAAGGGCTGCGTTAAGAGCATATGAACCAGTGTCAATAGTACCATTAAATTCAGCACTAGCATTACCATCAGCAAGTATCTTAGTGTCTTCATCTTTTAATTGCTCCACTAAATCAGAAAAGAAATTGCTCATATTTAATTCTCCACAAAATAATTAATCGTCACTAAAGAAACTCTTTAGTGAAGAGACTTTCTCGACATTCCAACCAATCGTATTGACGATGGTTCTAATTGGATCCAGGTATGCTTTCTCAAATTGAGTTTCATAGTCAATGTACTTCTCCAGTTTAAACTCTTTTGGTAGAATTGTCAAGATTGCAAAAACGTTCTCTTGTACTGGATTTGGAACTTTCATGTAGCAGAATTTAATCTTCTCGCCATCTTTGATTGATTGATACTTCTTTGTTAGTTTCTCTTTCTCTAAAAGATGATTGTAAAGAATAGCACCACGAACATGAATCGGTGTGCCTTTTGTGTAAATATCTTTTGAAGACTTGTACTTCTTCAGATCATTAACTCCTCGAGGAAAAGCAATGTCCTCAAATGCTAGTGTTGTAAAAGTTTTTCTGAAATCTGCAACGAATTCTTGAAACTCTGATTCGGTACCATTCATCACAATCTTTAGAGAATCTTTAATCTTATCTCTACATGACATTGGTGTCGAAGACTTAACCGCTTCAATACCCATCATCTTCAACTTTGGCTCTGCAAAACGCACACCTTCTGAATCATAAACATTCAGAATGTATCGCTTCTTTGCTGTCCAGATACCTTTGTTTGCAATCACTTCACGCTTCATCTGCATCTTCTGATCAAATGCATTCATGTAGTCTGCTAGTTCTTGATATGCTTTATCAATGAACGGTTCAATTTTCTCTGTGCAAGCCTTGTCGATAAAGTCAACAATTTTTTCTTTTTCAATATTCTTAGATCCGTAGACCATATGTACCAACGGACCAAGATTGACGTATACAGAATCCGTATCTGATGCGATGACATAATCCACACTCTTCGTCTTTAATAATTTATTGAAGAAGCCGTTTAGCTTGTCTTCAATCCAACGAATACTCAATTGCCCAGATAGTGTGATGGCTTCTGCTTGGCGAATGTCGAAGAATCGAAACCATTCATTACCAAGTGCGCCATAAGCTGAATTTAATTGAACTTTTTTTGCGAGCTGAAGATTCTTGTATTTAGATATCTGATTGGATAAAATGCGCTTTTCTTCTGAGGTATTTGCATTCTCATATTGCTTCTGCGATTCAATCATTTTCTTTTTATACATCGAACGATCATCATACATTCGCTGCATCATTGCGGGTAGAAAGCCTTGCTTGTCACGTTTAAAGTAATGACCATTTGCAGCCATACAATATTCGCTTGATGCTTGATATTCTTTGTTCAATAAATCATCAATAGAAATATTTATCTTTATGCCTGGAACAATAGTCTCGGGAGAAATATTGTATTGCATAATGAGATGGGGATAAAGAGAATTCAAATCAAAAGAAACAACCCACTGATGCATACCTACGATAGGATCTTTAACATATGCACCAGCATACTGTTCACTTTTGATTGTCTTCACTTTTTGTGGAACAACTACACCACGATCAATCAATTCATTATGAATGAGAACATCCCACATGCGAACTTGAGAGAATACATCTTCATAATTAACCTTTGCATCGTATGCAAGTGCAAGAGCCATGTCAATCAATTTCATCTTAGCATCAATGCGATCAACCAATTCAACGTCACGAATGTTATACTCAATAAACTTTTGAAAGTTGGTTCGATACAATTGATGCAGACTTTCCACTTCAGAATAATCTAGTTTCTTTTCTCCTAGTTCAACGAATGAGATATGATTGAGAGAAAAACTTTCATGCTGGGCATATGTAAACTTCTTATAAAGTTCAAGATAGTCTAGCGTAGAAATTCCAACTAATTCATAATTGACAAAAGATTTCCATGAAATTCCATCTTGCTTTGAATAAGTTGAATTTTTTTCGTTAACCCTTCTCCAAGGCGACAATCGTTTAGCTGTATTCTCTCCCATCAATCGATTAATTCGACTAACAAGATACGGAATATCAAAATATTTAATATTCCAACCAGTCACAATGTCGGGCGAAGTCTCTTCCCATTTTTCTAGGAAAAACATGATTAACTGGTTTTCGTCACGGCATTGTGTATACGTTACGTCATTGCGATCATTATTGAATTCATCACAACCAAAAACATAAAACATTCCATCAATCTTAAATGTGATTGCTGTGATTGGTTCAGACGCAGAAGCTGGCTCAGGAAATCCATTCTCCGAGCCAACCTCAATGTCAATGTTAGCAATTCGAATTAGAGAAATGTCGTAGTCTACTTTACCAGGATATACTTCATTCGCATAAACATATTGATAGTTTGTCAATCCGTAGATAGAATAGTTGTCTACATCCTCATACCTTTTGATGAACTCTGTCGCATTTGACATTGATCCCTGACGAACTGGCGAAACGAATTCACCAGACATAGTTTTGAACTCCGTCTTTTCTTTTGATGGTATGTATAGAGTGGGATCATAATTTATTTTGTCTATGTGTCGTTTGCCGTTGTTGTAGCCACGAACTAGAATCTGATTACCATATCGCGAAAAGTTTGTGTAGAATTTCATTAAATAAGAATAGATGATTTTGGAGGAACAACGATTCCTGCACCGTAGATTTCATTATACTTGTTTTTGATCTCTGGTGCAACCGACACATTGTAGATAATGTGACTGAGGTTAAATTCCACAACCTTCTGCTCAGAGAACATTAGCATGGGCATCATGTTCAATCCAGCTTTACCACTTTGGGTATATGTCAATCCTAGCAAGCAAGGGTTTTCCATTCTTACGATCTGATCGTTATCACTTGCGATAATATCACCAACAACCTCTTCACTGGTTGTTAGTTTCAAAATTCTCAAATTTGCCATTTTAATCTCCAAAATTAAATGGGGGCAATTAAGCCCCCACGATTAATCCATCACTTCACAAATATTTTAAAGTAGACCTCTAGCCTTTAATGCTTTAGTTCTAGATTCAAGATCAGCATGATCTATTGATTGTGATAGATAAAAATCAACATATCCTTTTGCACGATACATTTGACTGGCTTGAATGCCTTCAAAGATTGAACAAAAGACTTTTTTGATTGTATTATAAACCATGATTGCTATCCTCTGTTAGATACTGTTTCGAATTAGACTTTGAAGCAGAATCATTGACAGCAATTTTCTTTGGTTTGCGGTGTTCTGGAATAATTCTTTCCAAAAACACTTTCAACATGCCATTAAACATCTCTGCATTCTTTACCTCAATCTGATCATTGAGTGCAAATGTGCGAGAGAATGCGCGATTGGCAATACCTTTAAACAAGAAACCATCAGAGTCATCTGACTTTGAATTTCCACTAACAATTAGTTTCCCGTCATTTAGTTCAATTTCAATATCTTGCGTTCCGAAACCAGCAACAGCAATTTCAATAAGATAGGTATTCTCACCCGTCTTTCTGATATTGTATGGAGGATAGTTTGGTATATTTTTTGTAATATCGTCATGCATTTTTGCTAAACGATTATACTGATCATCGAATCCGACATAAAACTTGTCGAAGTCTTTAAACATTTCAAAGGGCGAGCGATGTTGAAGGGACAAATGTGTCATAGTAGTTCTCCTTAAATAAGCGAGTTTAATTTCGTTGTCCTAAAAAGGCACAACTAATTGAAAAAGTGTCAGCAACGCGCTGACATTTTTATTTATATAAATTAAGTCAATTTAAAATACAAAATATAGAATATTACCGGGAAATCAACGTACAGTTGATCTAATCATCCAGGCATGTTTCTTAAATGCGTCTTGACGCTCTGCCACAAAATTGCTAAGACCATGTTGACCATTCTGTTCTGCTAAATTATAAACTCTATCGATTATTGCATACATGGTATCAATATCGTTAAGTAATCTTCTTAGCATCTCTTCTGCATCTGGAATGGAATCGTCGCCTTGAATTTGGGATAGCTGAATGAATCGTTGGAAACTTCCTGGAGCATATCCACCCATTGCACGAATTTCTTCAGCAATCTTATCAACTACACCATACACTTCTGTATAGATGTTTTCTAGAAATTCATGATATTGTGGAAAGTTTGGACCAGTGACATTCCAATGATAGTAGTGGGCTTTTAAATAAAATGAATAGTGATTAGCCAACAAAATTTTAGTTGCTTGAATTAACTCTTCCATTTTAGTTTGCTTCCCTCTTTTTTCCAATGTTATATTTAGCTGTGAGAGTCCACTCAGACTTTTCTTTGTAAGAAATTATTTTGATTTGCGATAATGGTGCAATTGGTTGTTGTTCTTGAGCTGCTTTGTTTACAATCTCAACCAATCCCCATTCAACTAGAAGTTTAGCAATTGCATTTCTTCTGCCCAAATCATTCTCTTCAAAGTCTGTTGGCTTCCCGTCTAGTGCGAATAATTCTTTAAAGTGGACGATATAATACTTGCCTTTTTTGTGTAGAATATGGCAAGACTGATATAGAGTTTTATCTTTCCTAGAAGCCACGCCGATTCTAGTCAATGTCTCTTTAACCTTTAGGAAATCGTCTTCTTGCTTTAATCTAACTTCCAATAAATCATCAATGTTCACCACCATTCTTTTTCTCCTTGGTTGTTTTCACACCACCTTTTTCTAATTTAGTCTTCATGATTTTTAATTGATCCGGAGTAATGATATTCTGAATTTGTTTCGCTTTAGAATAGCTGTATCCGAAGTATTCGCTAATTACGCGAATGTCTTCAATTACTTCATTTTTAAACCACTTGCTATAACGCTTTCGTGGTCTGACAATATTTAGTAAATAGAGAAATTGTGGTTTATTATCAAGAAGATGTTTACTATTCATTTCATTTGCATAGAAGACGGTATCACTAAAGTATGATAAGCCTTTGTTTACAATGAAAGGAACGTATTCTTTTTCTGAAAGATCGTCAACAATCAAGTTTTCTTTTGATTGATTGATTGCGTTTATGTAATCAAATGGAGTCATATTAATATTTAGAAGTATTATACTTCATCATTTCATTTATTGCGTAGTCATCAATCTTATGTATTCTAGTGACTGCATCTTGTTCAATTGGAATTAAAAGCATTTCGCGAAATGTTCCGTCACCTCGAGGAACTTTCTTTGTTTTGTATTTAAAAGTTTTTGGATCTACGCTATAAAACCAACCAGTCAAATCAGATTTAAACTTGAATGCTGGGATAGTAACGAAATACAATTCATCAACATACCTACATTTATCCAATTGAGACCTATGAATCGCGAATGCTCGCTCTGAGATAAACGGAACTCCAGTCTTTACTTCGACAGTTTTTGTGCCATCGACAAGTAAATCTTTTCTGGAGTCAAATTTATCCAATGAATGTTTCACTACACGATTATTTTCTGCAAGATAGTTAGCAACATATTTTTCGCCAATCAATCCTAATGCTTCAATCTTCTGCTCTGTTGTCATGTGTTGCATGATATACTACCTTCACTTAAATTCACAGTCAGCCATAGCTTCTGCAAGAAATGCTACGAAATTGACTTCTTGATCAGCAACAAATGCGGATTTATATTGATACTCTGCAAGCAGAACAACCATTCGAGGAATGGATCTCGGCTGCATATGCTCATTGGTTGCATCGAAAATCTTTCGAAACAATGACGTTGGATCATTGTCCAAATTCTCTGCAACCCATTTACGCATGGCAGTGAAGTCTTTTTCTTTAAGAGTTTCTACAAGTTTCTTAAAGTTGTCTGCTGACATGTTTGAAAGAATGCCAGTATCAATTTTACCAGTTGCAGCATAACGCTGTAGTTCATTTAGAACTCTACGCCAATCTGGAAAGTATTTTGTAATTAACTCTGCAACAACCCGTTCTTCATATTCTACTTTTTCTTGCTGTAGAATACCAAGAACTCGCTTTAGAAACTTTGTTGCAAGTTTAGCACGATTGCCATTTACTATTTTGAACTGAACAACTGAGCACCGACTGTGTAGTGGTGCAATAATTCTGTTGAGAAAATTACAAGTGAGAATAAAACCACAATTAGCAGAAAACTCTTCCATAAAGTTTCGCAATGCTGGTTGAGTAGAATTTGGATTAAGGTAATCTGCTTCATCAAGAATGACATACTTTCTTCCGCCAGTAAACGAAACTGACGAAGCAAAGTTCTGAATCTGATTTCGAAGAGTGTCAATATTTCCATTCATAGATCCGTTAATTACAATATAGGTACATCCAATTTCTTCAAGCATTGCCTTTGCTACAGTAGTCTTACCTACACCCGGACCACCAGCAAGAATTAGATTAGGAACGCTCTTATCGTCAACAAATTTCTGAAATGCAGTTTTAAGGTCTGGAGGAAGAATTGTATCTTCCACAGTCTTTGGTCGATATTTCTCGACCCAGAGAAAATCTTCTAACATAGTTCGCCTTATTCATAATATAAAGAAGCATGATAGCACAACCGATGTTATCATGCAAGAATGGCATCACTTACCAGTCACGGTTTCATATAGAGATTCAACATCATCTTGCTCTTTTTGAAATTGTGCAAAGTTTTGTTTGTGAAAAAACTTTGCAACTTTCCGCGTATACTTTTTAGGAATCTCGTAATTGTCTTCCACGGTTTGTAGAATGTCTTTAATCAAATCACGCTCGGCTTCCATGCGAGTTAGTGAAGATGAAATCTCATTCAATGCGTCATTGATTTTTTTCAAATCTGCAGGCGAAGTTGGAAGTGTCCAATTTTGATTCTTATTGCTCATAATATATTAACCCTCGTATTTAGAACCAGCTTCAGTTGCAAGCCAATATTCAATTGGACTTGTTGTATTTTTAAAATGGGAGATACCCTTTGATGAAATTTGAACATCATATGATCCAGAAGTCATTTTAAGATTCTCTGTATTAAAGATGATTTTAAACTTTGCTTTAGTCTCGCCAACCTTAATTGAGAATAGGTCTGAGTCTCCATTCTTTGCATCGGTTGTGCAAACTACAATCTCCGATCCATCACCAACAACAGCAATGTTTGGAAGTGCGAGCATACCAGCCAGCTTTAGAACCTTTGCATAGTTGTCTGCAGACAATTGAAATTTAATTTCAGCATTCTCTACTTTCAATTCTTTTGACGGAGGAGCAACAATCAACGATTCATCAGAAAGACCATAGACGCATTTCGAAGTTCCAGAATTGATTTGAACCTTTTTCGTTTCAGCATTGAAAACGATATCTGGATTGTCTAGAGCAGACACTACAGATAGGAATCGATTCATATCATAGATAACAAAATCAGAATCAAATGTTTCAGAGACAGTTGCTTTACCCAAAACGTTTTGTTGTTTCGATACTGTTCGAACAATGTTTCCAGCTTTGAATTGCATACCAGGATTAATGTTTGCAAAATTTCGCAAAATATTAATCGTATTTTCACTTAGTTTCATTTTGTAGTTTCCTCTTTAAATTTAATCGCCATCTGTCCATTACCACCAGGATATTCTATTGGTTTGTTTAGTGTGGAAAAAAGTGTTCTTTTCTTTTCTTCCTGCTCATGGACATGAAGCATCATAATAGCATAGTGAATGATTTTCATCAAGTCTTTCTTGTTCCGTCCATCTTTCTTGCCATATCGCTGCGCATACTTGAAAATATTTCCAATACAGAATCCTTCACCGTGACCAGCATCAATGATGAATTCTGTAGCCTGGAATTTATTTTGCGAATAGTGCTGACCGTATGTTGCATCAATATAAGACTTCAGATCCTCCAAAGTCTTATCTTCATTATATCGATATTGAATCATAGCGCCTTACGTTTTCCTTTCGATCCGATTTCTTTCTTGACCACATCTTCACCTGCGGTTGGCGAAGCACCAATTGCTGCAATTGCTTGCAATGAACCACCGAAGATATAGGTGCCAGCATGTTTGAGTTTGATCCAAGGCAATAGCCAAACTTTAGCACCAGCTTTACGCGCCCATTGACAGAACATGTAATCTTCTGACAAATAACGCTTGGACTCTGGATCAATAACGCAATCAAAGTATGCCATGATTTCGCGTGAGCCATCAAAGTTTACTGTGCGAACATGGTCTGGTTTATAACTCTGCTCTGGGAAAGCTACATCATACTTTTCCAATGCTTTGCGAGTCACTAGCATAAAGCCAGTACCACCTTCTTTAACTTCGACTGGTTCATCAATTCTAAACTGATGTGATCCGTCTGCTGGATTGAAAACGTAGTCACCAACGAATTCTTCCAATTGATTTGGATTCTCATCAGCAAAGCCTTTGTCAACAGCCATTTTGATTTTCTCCCAAGAAATTGCTTTCTTAGGATATGGTCCGCAAATAACATCCATTTCATCATTGGTGATTGCAAAATGCATCATTACCAAAATGTCTTGGGCTTCGAAATGAATATCCGAGTCAATGAACATCATATAATCGAATCCACTGCGAACGAATTCATCTGCAAGATAATTCCTTGCTCGCTGTACAAGTGATTCATTAAAGATAAAAAACAATTTAGCCTCGATTCCATACTTGGTGCATAGAATCATAAGGTCAGCAATTGCTTTAGTGTATGAACCATGACATTGCCCACCGTACATGGGTGTTGCAATGAATAGTTTTTTGGTTCTTAGTTTTTGTAGGTCAAGTTCAAACTGCATAGTATCTCCATGATATTGTAAAAGTGAATCATATTATATGTATAAAAAAAGAGGCTACTTTTCGTAGCCTCAAAGGCATTACTGCCAGGAGAAAATTAACTCTGTTCTGTTACTTCAGCTGGAGCTGCTGGAGCAACTTCGACCTTAGCATCAATTTTGCTATACAGGTCAAGGAATGCAGTCTTGGATTCTGCATCAAAGCGGTTCACGCAATACTTGATCGCCTCGAGTTTATCACCGAAGATAGTGTACGCTTCTGCGATATGCACCAGACGGCGAGTGGAAATCAATTCATCAATCGCACCTTCTTCGAAGGTCTTGCGAATGATATCAGCCCACTTGACTAGGTTGTCTGCAAACTCTTTGTCTGCAATACCAAGACTGTCGAACACTTTCATTAGAATGCGAGTCTCGACCTTAGTGTCTGCATACTCTTGCTCGACGGTGATCGGGAACCGCTCTAGGAATGCATCATCAAGAATCGTCGCTGCCATGTAGCGACCAGTTTCATCACCTTTACCTTTTGTATTGGCGGTGGCGATCACATTGAAACCAGCGACTGGTTCGACAAATTCACCAGTCTTTTTAACGAAGATACCTTTACCTTCAAGGACTGCTTGCAGACACATCAGTTTGTTGGAACCACGATCAATTTCATCAAGGATGAGAATCGCACCAGACTTCATAGCCTGCAGGACAGGACCATCAAACCAGCGAGTCTCGCCGTCAATCAAACGGAAGCCACCGATCAGATCATCTTCATCGGTCTCTGGAGAGATATTGACTCGCAAGCATTCGGTCCGAGTAGCAGCACAAGCCTGTTCGACCATCAATGTCTTACCGTTACCAGACAAGCCAGAAACGAAGACTGGGTAGAACCGCTTCGAAGAAACAATTTTCTTCATATGGTCAAAGAACCCGAACGGAACGAACAGTGGATTCACTTTAGGAACAATTGCACCGTCTTGAATCCGAGCGACGGTAGAAATTTTAACTGGTGCTTTTTGAGTCACTGGCATCACCGCCGGTGCATGTGGTTCATACACAATCACGGATTCTGGAACTGAAACAACTTTAGGAGCTGGCATCGGCACAACGTTGGAGATACCAGCAAGGCTTACACCGTACTCTTCAAGCGGAAGACGGTAGGTGCCGCGATCGACCCGATACTCGTCGGATTTAACCCAGTTATTACGCGCCCAGCCTTCTTCGGCCATGGACACTAACTGCTGTCGGGTTACAACAGCACCGAAACGGCGAGCAGCTTCAGTAAGAAAAGCAACCTTGTCGTTTTTCGAAATGGTCATGATATAGAAACCTCAAAAAAATCAGAAAAATCAATCAACACAATCAGTCTACTCTGGTTCTGGTAGGCTGTCAAGCAATTTCCTCGATTACCTTGGAAAGCAACACTCGGTTGGTCAAGCGCCCACGGTTCATAGCCAGGAACGCTGTCTTGAGTTTGCGAGCAGAGACCGCACCTTCACCCAGAATATCTTCCAATGAATCATCATCCGTATTCAAATCACTTCCACCAGGAATTAAAAAGTATTGATCATATCCGTAATTTGAAACTTGATAAAACTTTTGCGTACGGAACACTTTCAATTCGGTATCAATTTTGAAAGAAGGGATTCCAAAACGTTGGGCTGCACTACTAAAAACACTTTTACTCTTACCGAGAATGTAGAACCCAATCAAATTACATCCAGTCTTTTCTTTAAGAATCTGGAGCAATGTAGGAGTAACACCGCTAACTCCAACTTTGTAATTCCTTTTAGTGTCTTCATCTTGAATATATGATGAATCATATCGAGTCGGTGCTCCAATTCGCTCTATCGTTCCATCTGGAGTTATTGCAGTATAAAGTGTACTAGAATCTTCACCGTCAGTAATAAACGAAACGTTTACGATTTCGGTACGGGTACGCTTGCGAAAATCATTAATAACCGACGGAGCAACTTTAATTGTAGAGTTTAAAGGAGTACCACCTAATCGCATATCATGGGCAATATTCACATAGTGATAACGCCGAGCATACGAATAAGTTCGACTATTCATTGGATTGTAACACCTAACATAATTCAATAGGTCATTCGCGAATTTGCGATATGAAGCATTCTTCATACTGCTTGAAAGAATATTCAGAAGACTAAAGTTTTCATAAAAAGCCAATTCGCCTGCCATTTCGGAATGGCGATTTTCTTGCGACTGATGGGTATAATGAGTGGTAAATGCATAAACATCAAAAGGAATATTCACTTTACGGCAAAATGTCGTAAGAGTAAGCAATTGCTCAACTGTTCCTTCAATGTTATCTGTCATTGAACCAGACCAGTCAATGAACATTACAATACCGTGATTCTTACCAGCTGCAACAGAACCAATCTTGCGGAAGATATCGTCATTGAATTTGTAGGTATGCAGTTTGTTAGTATCTAACTTACCGCTATCTGCAACTGTAATGCGACGATTCTCGGTTGCTTTTTTACGCATTTCAAATTCTTTTACAAGATAATTGATTGCGTTTTTATTGCGCTGCTCAAAAGCATTTAGAAGAGTATTGTCATAACCGTCTTTGTCGGTATAATAGTCATTCTCAAAGAATTTATTCTGCAATTGTTTCCAATGCACAATGTAATCTTTTGCTTGGAACTTAGTTTGACTTGGAAGAACACCGATAGCAATTTTGCGATCTTCGACCAATTGACTTAAAGATTTTGCTAGGCTTTCATCAGTAAGAGACTTTACTGTTCCACGATAATCCGACAATTCTTCATCATCAGAATTATTATATGATTCATTGGAGAATCCACTACTTGAATCTTCACCATCAGTTTCTGGATCAAAATCTTCTGGATTCTGATTCTCTACATCATCACCCGATTCATCTGAGTAATCATCAAAATCGTCTTCATCAAAACCGCCAAAGTCTTCCTCTTCATCAATGTCGCCGCGTTGGCGCTGAGCCTCAGCATTTTGTTCAGCTTCTTGCTTACGCTGCTCTAATTCACCTTTGCAATAATCGTAAAGGCGAGTGGCAATGCTTTTCACTTCATCAAAAGTCTGTGCATTCTCAATTTCTTGAACAAATGCATTCTCTTCTGCATTATTGAATTGGACGTTAGCGAAAGCGCCAATCTTGAAATGCAAATTGATTCGATCAATCAACAGCATTTTGTTTACGTCTTTGCCTTTAATCTCGAAAAAATCACGCTCGACAAATTGACGATAACCAAGAGCAAACGATTTGCGTAGACCTGGATAACGATCTTTAATCATCCGTTCAATTCGGGCATCTTCGACAACGTTTAAGAATGTACCGAATTCTGCACCACCAGCCTTATGGCATTCAATGTATTCGACTGGCGTATCAATTGCATGGCCAATCTCATGGCCATAAAGCAATTCTTGAATCTCTGGAGTAATGTCTTGCCACATTGGCAATGTGATCTTACGGTTTTTAAGATCAAACGAAGCAGTCGGAACCTTGCGGTGCTCTACAATCAGATTCTCTGTTGCGAGCAATCGAACTAAGGTAGACTTGGTAAATTGTACGTTCTCAGTCATATGAATTTCTCCCTTACCCACCTATAGTAGCAAACCACCAACGCGCTGTCAAGCAGCAACTGCTTCTTCCTCAACCTGTTGCGGCTGGACAACAGAGAGAATCTTCGGACGGCTGATCACCGTCTGAGGAGCACCACGATACTCGCGATGGCTTTTCACCGTCGCAACCACCTGAGCCGTCTGACCCTTCGAAGGGAACTCAGCAGTACCGCTATAAACAACAGCGTTACCGTTCTCATCCTCACAGATACGAAGAAGGGACATTCCCGAATCGTACCAGTGGTAGCGAGTCCGCTCAACTTCAATTTCTGCCTTGACCGTCAAGGTCATGGTCACCTTTTTACCTGGCTGACCGACGTGGGTCATGGTAGCAATCTTAGCAACACGTTCAGCTTCGAACTTTGCTTTACGCTCTGCTTGGGTTGCAATAGAATTCCGAAGAGCAATCACCTGCTTTTCGGTCAGCTTGCCATACTTGTCAAGAGCAGTCAACAGGCTTTGGTAGAACGAATTCTTGTTGGCGTTAGCCCACAGGAAATCGAACATCTCCTGCGCGTCGGGATAGGTACGATTGAACGTAGTCCGAGCATTCATTACGATGTTACGCTTGATACCAGCCTCATACGCGGACGGATTGTGAATCTGTGAATGCATTTTCGAACTCCCTTGTTTCTGTCTCACCACAAGATCAATTCTACTCTGATCATCACGAAAGTCAAGGCTTTTCTTGGTGTTGCACAAAAACAACACCAAGTTTGTTGTTTTTTTGCTACTTTATTGCAATAAATGCTGTAAATCCGTGATTTTGCCAGAATGTATCCATGCGTTTAAAGTCAAATCCAGCACCAGCGCAAATACTCAATAATTCATTTCGAGTATTTAATTTCATCATATGTCGCAATTCTCGCTCTTTATTTAGAATGTCATCTGATGTAAAATGATCTCTTTTGTAATCATAATATGTAAATGTGCGAATGTCTTGGATCTTTGAGCATTCGGAAATAGTTTTCTCTGCAAAAATGAATGCACCGCCATGGCGCAATCCACTATAGATTTGTTTTACAATATCGCGCCTTTGATTCTCTGGAATGAATTGTAAAGTAAAGATAGAAGTAATCAATGTCGAATCTTGAAATTTAAAATTACGAACATCACCACGATGATATTTCAAATGAAATCCAGATT
>Ga0209298_10000109_pt1 | contig 47443 bp, 58 predicted proteins | sample S_140806_EF_Meta_FD_187325 | JGI IMG/M metagenome (GOLD analysis project Ga0209298, IMG submission 187325) | Freshwater microbial communities from Lake Simoncouche, Canada to study carbon cycling - S_140806_EF_MetaG (SPAdes) (version 2) | ecosystem: Environmental > Aquatic > Freshwater > Lake ... | reverse complement strand
GCTTCGCATTTATTGCGCAAAGCCTTGAAAACGCTGGTAGTACCTTATGTTTAACACCTTATGTTTAACACCTTATGGATAAACATTAAATAAACAGCCGTGTGTACATAAATAAGAATAAATATTATTGACACCTCATGTGCTTACCATTCATTCGCTCGATTTAAGGCACTCAAATACTTTATTACATCACATTACACATTAAGTATCATTATCATTCGTTACGTGTCACCATTCAATCATTCAAACCAATCTTTCACTGTGTGTAATTGAAGGCTTAACACATACATCATCATCAGTGTGTCACATCATCATCCATACATCCACACATAGACACACACATCATCATTCATTCATGTACTACATCATCACAACAACAGTTGCAACATTTTTACATGCTGATTATCAATACATTAAGTCGTTTTGTTGTAATTACTACATTTTATTTTGATTTTGTTGCAACCCTCCAGCCCTTTAAAAATGGGCGTTCACGTCTTAATTACTACATTACTACATATAAATATAAATATATATAATATAAGAGAGGTGTATTTTTGTTGATGATTATTTTTATTATACTCTCTATATATATAGCTATATGTTGGAATTTGTGTTGTTTTGTTGCAATCGAGTGATAGCAAGGGTTTCCGTGTTGCAACAACCGTTGCTTAGCAACAAAATTTTGTTGTAAACCCTGTTTTTTAGTCGTTTTGTAAATCTAGAGTAATAAATATTTATAATAAATAAGTAGTTTTTAGGGTATGTAGTATAATATTTTAGTGTTTTTAAGTGGTTTTTATGGTTTATTGTGTAGAATATTGGTATAAATAAGTAGTTTTTGTTGTATTGTAAATAATTAATTAATCTGTTTTATACAAAAGCTATGTATTTTTTGTAAATATTTACAGTTCATATTTATTTTATTTTGAAAACAATATCTAGGGTTTGATAATTATAGTTATATTTGATGAAAAATAATAAAATTATAATTTAATTTACTTATTATGGAAATAGAACTAATTAAAATAATGAAAAAAGGATCATCAATAATTGTCAATAAAGACATTTATAGTGCAAAACAAGAATTGGAAAAAATTGAAGGGCAATTCAGTTTTGAAAAATTAACTAATGAATTCACAAAAGTTACCAAAACAAATAACAGAAAATACATGAACACAACTGAATCAATTTTAAAGCAAATAAATGATTGGAGTGGTTACAACCAACATACAGGAAAGCAACCAATCATAAATGGTAAAGAATCAACAATAAGATGTGTTGTATCAAAATTCAATAAAATGAACAATGATGTGTTCCGTGTTGTTAAAACTGAAAATGGAATTACACTGTTTAAGGATGTAAAGAAAATCATTGCAAAGGAATCAATCACTGAAGATGAATACACATTGTATAACCTTCAAAGGCTTGATGAAAACAAAATAATGATGGATAAGGTTGTAAGGCGTGAAATTATTCCTGTTTCGCATGAAAAGGATTTAAAACATGAAGTACCAGAATATCAGGTTGATGATGAACCTACAATGGAAGATGATCCAGAAGATTTTGATGGATCACCAGTTTTGTTTGATGATAATGATGATGATGATGATGATATTTCAGAAGATTATTATGAAATTGATATGATGGACCAGATAATTGATTAAATAAAAAAATCCTGATTGATAGTCAGGATTTTTTTTGTTACATAAGACTGTAAATAATTAGAAAAATGATTGCTATAATACATTTTCCAAGCATGGACCAGCAGCGCATCAAGACAGCATTCTTGGTTTGTCACGTCCACCAGACATTTTCACAAAATCAAGTTCAACTTTCACGGTATTTATAATTGTTTGTGCTGTTTCTGATATTTGTTTTGCAACATCCGGTTTAACTGATCCATCTTTCAGTCCTCGCATTGTATCAAATAGGATTGATCTAACTTCATTGAAATTATCTTTATTCTGTTCCAGCACTTCAGTGTTATTTGTTTCCATAATAATTTGTTGTTTTTTTACGTTTATATTAAATTGTGAATTAAAATCATCCAGCGCATGTTCACTGATTGTGAATCTTTCGGTTTTGGCAAACGCCCCAAATCCTTCAATCACTTCAACTGCATATTGTTCTGTTCCTGGATAATGAACCATTGAATTAATGATTATTGTTTTTCCATCTGAAATACGCTTGATTGGCGTTTTTAGTGGTGGTAAATTATGGTTGATGTGCATCGCATTGTTTTTTTAGTTTGTTTTTTAATTTTATTAATTCTTGAACTTCTTTTGGATATTGATAAATTGAATTTCTAATTGCATTATCAGCACGTGTAATCAGTTTTAAATTTTCAATAACACAATTTAGCGTGTTACCATCAAAGAATGCAACAACATGTCCTTTTGGTACTTTGCCGTTAATCTGTTCCCAAACATAACGGTGGTATAATTGCCAGTGTGAATCTTTTATTTTGATATACCTGTATAATTTTCCTGTATTATCTAGACGATCAGAAAATTCACCTTTGATTCTTGTGTTGTGTGGTTTATTTCCTTTTTTGAACATTGTACGTTTTGCCTTTTCATATAATTCAGGTGACATTTTAACACCTTTGTTTAATGGAACATTTCCTTTTGGATATTGTCCTAATCTTTCAGGTGTCAAATTTGTTCTATCAATATACAACCCTAATATATGCACTCTATTTTTAACAGCACTTTTGGTTCTGTTAATTGAAATAGAAATATCAGTGCAATTCATTGTTTGGAAATTGTCCTTAATGAAGCCATCTTCTTGCGTGGTCCAGTATCTACTCATTGCTTCTGTTGTTTCCATAGTTCCAGATCCTTTTCACAAACAAACCTTTCAGCAGCAGCCCAACCAAGTGAATTGATTATTCCTTCATCAAATGATTTGCGTGCTTCACGTTGCTTTATTCCACGCCTGGCATCTGAAACAATAAATTTTCCAAAATCAATCATATCTTGTTTGGTGAAATATGTTCTTTTTACCATAACTATCTTGATAATTTGTATTTGGTTAATAATGAATTGTACATCATTTCACCAATCATTGTTTCTTGTTCCTTAGAAAGTCCACCTTTGATGTGTTGTGTGCTTTCATATTTGGTTGTTTGAGTGCCAAAGAAACGTTTAAATGAAACGGTTAAATAAACCGTATTTATTGGTGCAACTTTACCTTTATGTGTTTTTTTTCTTCGTACTGAATACGGTTTTTCAGTAGGCTCGAAATCCTGCTGTGTTAATGCGTTTGGGTGTTGTGTTGGAATATTCATATTAAATTATTTTAAAAAGGTAAATTTTCTTTGATTGGTATCAATTCCAAGTGTTCACGCAACTTGGTTAACGAATAGAATTTACTATTAACAATATAGCCTATTGTACTGCCTTTCATTATTTGCTTTATAACCCTACCTGACTTTGTGTTTATTAATAATTTTGGTTCTGTTGTGAAAACATAATTAGTAGCAAAATTTAATCGGTATTTGCAATATAAATCTAAGGTAATACGCATGGTTTCGTGTTATTAAATGTTCTGTTAGCAAGTAGTTATGCCTCATTTTAAGAAGCCTTGCAGAAACAATCCGTTTCAAATTCAAATAAATCACATTGTTGTTGTGAAAGTTCGTGTAAATCTTGTGCTTTAGTAAATGGTCTTTGTGCCATTTCTACTAATTCTTCAATGCTTTTATTCGTTCTTAAATCAAATCTTGGTATTTCTTCGGAACTATATTTTTGTTCCATTTCAAGCCACCATTTAGCACTTTCAGGATTTTCTTTTATAATTGTCAATCTTTTTTTTAATGACTTTTTAAAGCATAAATCACAATTACCTTGATAGTCTTTTAATCCTAAATCAAAACTTTGCTTTTCCCACCAATTACAAATAAATCGACTATCAATTTTCACTTCATCACATAAAGGATAAATCACTTTTTCAATTTCAGCATTTACGCTTTTTCGATGTGCTTCATCTGCTCTAATTCCTACTACTTTAATAATATCAAAATCTTTGTAATTATCACGCAAATAAGCATCAATAGGTCTTTGTTTCAATTCTCTTGTGCAATTAGAAGCCATATTATTAGGTAAAGGATATTTTTTTAACATAGATTCAAATGGTTCTCCATTTCTTGATGCAGTTTCAAAGTCAACTATTGTATAAGTTGTTCCTTTCCCTTTTTCATTATTTACTAATGCCTCTAAATAAACTAAATTCAATCCAAATTCTTTATCGCATTTATCAGCAAATTGCAAAGTTTCTTCACGTTCTTTTCCAGTATTCATAAAAACAAAAATGCAGTTTTTATAATGTGGGTGTTCTTTCATATACTTTGCTAAAAATGCGGAAGTACGACCCCCAGAAAACAAAACAACGTATAAAAACGAGGCATAACACGTGCTATAAGAAATAGCGGTTTCGGTGTTTTCTGAAAGTTCAGGTGTATTTTTAAAATCAGTCATAAACTTAAAGTTTAGTTTTTATCAATCCGCTACTTCTCATAGCACCATCCGTTAGTGGCAATTAATCATATAATCATAAACACTACGTTTATTCACATGCAATTCATTATCATTAACCCAATCATAATCAATCCTGTTTGAATCAGTTATTGTAACTGGTTTTACATAATAAAATGTTTCAGGTGTTTGAATTTTTGATTGTTTTCTATTTCCGTATGTTATACACATAAATATGAAGAAAACAAATATTGACACATACAAGGCATATGTCAATATTATGATGATTTTTGTTGTTGCTTTCATTAACCCAACATGTTGATTGCTTCAATAAATTCTGCTCTAGATTTTAAATCAGATCTAGTTTTCAAGATATTACATACTTCAGTTTTACAGTAATCAAACCCACGCTTGAATTCTTCTGAAACAGTAATTGGAACATCAGTTGGAATAACAACAGGTTGAATATTTAATGCAGCAATCTTTTCTGATGTGCTTTGAATTGGTGGTTTTGGTTGTTCGAACATTTTAATTGGTTGTTCAATCGTTGGTGAAACACCTTCAATTGGATTTGGATTCATTGCTGGTTGTTCTGCAACTGTTTCAACTGGTTGTTCAGCAGTTTTTTCATATGTGTGTTCAAGTGCTGTTTTTTGCGCCTGGATTTCTTCACGTTCCTTCAATATATCAGATTTCATCTGAATCATTTCAGCTTTCAATTCTGCAAGTTCACGTTTTTCATTTTCAATTGCTTCACGTTGTTCTTTCAAGAAACGTTCCTGTTCATCTTTTCGCAATTGTTCTGCTTTTCTTCTTTCAAGTTCTTTTGTACCTTCAAGGATATAGAATTGAATTTCATCATCTGTAAATTCTGTTATTTCAGTTGTTGGAACTTGAAATGCACCACAGATGAAAAATCCGCTTGCAAGTTCATAACCAGCTGCAACCAATTTATTAACCCGTTCATTGTAAAGAACTTTTTTGGCTGCTTCTTTTGCATCATCAATGCGTGTTTTTTCAGCTTTCAATTTTTCTTCTAGTTCCTTCAACCTTGGTGAATATGAATTTTCAACATCAATTAAGGCCTTTTGAAATCTAAGTGCTGGTGCTGTTAATTCTTTTCGTTTCTTTTCAAGATTTGTGCGCATTTTTTTAACTTCTGAAATTGCAGATGAAACAACTTTATACGTTGTCATGTCCTCAATTCCTGAAATAATCAATGATGAATATGATTCAATGAACTGATTCAGTTTTTCATCAGATCCAATTGAATCCATTACCATTGAATTCTTTGCTTGATCAATCACTTGATCTGTTGTCAGTAAATAGTCATTCAGCTGATTCAATGCTGGATCTTCAAATGTTTCAGTAGTTATGATAACTGGTGTTTTTTCTGTTGTTTTCACAACTGGTTCTGCGATGGTTGTTTTTGCCATGGTTTATTTTATTATTTACTTATTATTTGATTGTTCTGATAAATATCGCCTTGCTAGTTTCCTGTAAGATTCATTGTTTTCTTGAAGGTTATCAATTTTTTTCATTACTTCTGAAATATTGTCAGTTCCAAATCTCTGAAGGAATTCATGTTTCCAAATTTCAAGTGCCTTTTCAGTTGATGCAATATCAGCAGCCAATGTTCTTGAATTCCTTACAACTTCAATTAGTTGCCCTTTATTATTTTGGGTTTCATTGTATGCAAATTCAAGCGTTGGAATGATCACATCATAATACAGTGTTTTATAACGTCTTTTGAATCTTTCAGGATTATTGACAATCATTGCTTTTTTGAAGTTTTGATCAAATAGTTCTTTTAAATGATTCATATTAATTTCCGTTTCTTCGATTTATTTCACCTAAAATAACTTTTGATTCATTACATAGCAATCCAATTTTTGCAAGAACTTGTTCATTGTTTCCAGTTTCAATTGCTTTTACAAATTCATTCAACTGATTAATGATTGTTTGATAATCACTTTCAAAGAATTCATTTTTTCCAATTTCTTCAATCAGAATAATTGCACTTTTTTCAAGTTGCTTCACACGTGTATTATTTTCAATATCTTCTGAATATTGAACCGCTCTATCAATTAATTCAATTGCATCAAGCATTTGTTTCTTTTTTTTCTGTAAGTTCATTTTATTTGATTTTTGATTTTATAACCATGCACCATGCACCGTTTATTTTTTCTTCTGTATAGTCTGGAATCTTATTGTATTGAAGATTGTATTCAGTAAATGATTCTTCAATTTTTAATCTTCCGTAATTTTCACCATATTTCAATTGTTTTTTTATTTCATCAAATACAATGGTTAAATCCTTTAAATAGTTGAATTCAATTTCAATGGTAATTGATTTTCTTTTGAATCTGTTTTCATTTTTTGACATAACAAACAGGTGTATTTACTATTTGTTTGAACTTATCATATAAATCTTGGTTGAATGAACCTGATTCAATGATGTTTTTTTTATCATCAAGAACCTTGGTGATCCACCATTTTTTAAGTCTTGATGTGTTTTTTGAAAATGATTGAAATGTGTTTTCCTGCATGACATCTATTTTTTAATTGGTTTCTGTTTGACAAATATATACATAAAAAAGAATAAACAAAACATTAATACTAAAAAATATTAAAAAATATATTTTTTACGCAAAAAAAAAGATGCACACCCATAACAGGCGCACATCTTCTTTGGAATCAACCACACAAAATAAACCGTTTGAAAATTAAAATTTATTTCATTAGGTTGTTTTTATTTACGGATTTAATCAAATATTAACGAAATTGGAAGTGCAACACCCCTTGATTTTAATCCTGGTGTGAATGTCCTTGATTCCATCTTTTCACTTGAAGGTAATCTTTCAAGAATCTTGTTATAATTTCGGGACCATGAAGAATCCTTAATGATGTTTAATATTTCGGGTGATGAATTGGAAATAATTATTTTTTCATTTGTGATTATAAGTCCAAATCTTCTAAGTCTTGCATTGGCTGTATCAAATGATATTCCAACTTCTGAAGATCTATTGGCTGCAAGTGAAACAAGTTCACCAATTGTTCTATCAACACGCCCAAATTGTGAATCAACAAACGTTACTTGTGACATTATACGCCCAAACAATTGATATTCATCTTTGGTTTGTTCTAGTGACTGTTCTTCATTCCAATCACGTTGTTTAACCCATTCAATGGCATCTGATAATGTTATTTCACTATTTGAAATCAAACTGTAAGCACCAGCAAGCATTCCACCAACTTGATCACCAATTCTTCTATTTCCAATTACTTGTGTTACTGCATCAGTAAATGTTTTCATGTTCTTTAATATAGTTGGAAGCAAAAACATTGTTCTTGAATGAAGTGATTTAACCAAATCATCAGTTACAATTGAATTCCATTGATCATGAAACGCTGCAAAATCTGAATCACTTTTAAAACCTTCAAATGAACGTAATCCAAGCATTGTGAATCTTGATCTATCAGATTGCTGATTCAACTGTACACCAATTGATGAAAATGCAAAACATGATCTAATTTGATATTCCTTTGAACCACCAGATTGTGTTCCTTTACCAACAACACCACCATTTCCATAACTAGAAGATCTAGCCAATGATAAAACAGATTGAACACGCTCCTTGTCATTGTGTGAATCAACATCAGATTCATCAAATAGAACTGGTAATGCATCATTTTGAAGTTTTCCACGAACATATGCTTCAGTTGTTTTTCCTTGCATCACAACACCAATTTCACCAACTAATTTTTTTACAACATGTTCCATTGTCCATGATTTTCCTGATCCAGCTGGGCCAGTAACCCAAATATGTGGCCGCCAAGGTAAAACACCACAGAATGGTGAAATAACACACCAGCCTGCCAATAAATATGCGTTTACTTCACGTTCCCATCGTAAAGATGAAATCATATCAATAACTTTTCTTCCATTTGATTTGGACATTTTTTGTCCAATAGAAAAATCTAACTGATCATTTATTTCATATACATACTTTGATTCAAATTTTCTTAATGGTATGAATTCACCATCAACAATAAGTGTGTTTCCTGTATGCACAACAAAACGTTTATTATCAATCCAAGCACCACGTCCACGAATAGATTTTTCCTTGAAGATTCCACACGTATGTGAATATGAAATTAAATACTGTTGTGCTGCATCAATATTTAATCCAGTTCTTCCAGGGAAAAAATTTTCCCACCAATTAATTGGACCAAGCATCATCAGATTTGATTTTGTCATTGATGATGGTGCTAATTTAATGACTGTTTTTGCATCAAACGAAAAGAAGAAATAAGTTAATTTTCCATTTTCATCCTTATCATATCCAAGGAATCTGAAATGATCATTTTCAAAAACATTAATTTTTCCATCATTATCAGTTCCGTGAATTTTTGTAGGTGTTTCATCATGATGTTCAGAAATGATAATTGGTGCAACAAATGGTTTTAAATTATCATCTGATTGCTGATCTTCAATATTTATCACAGGAACATCAGAAATATTTCCATAAATGAATTGAAGCAATTCTTCATTATTCCAATTCTTATCTGCAATGTCCCATTTATCATCAAATGTATTTGGAACATTAACCCATCTGGAATCATTTATACTATATTCAGTTGAAATTAATTTGTTGATTTCAAGCATTGCATGGTTTCCTGGTTGTTCATACCACGGTTTTAATTTACCAGCTGATTTGTGTGAATCACCATAACGTTGTTTTGTATCATGATCTGGACAATAAATGATTCTTCTATCTTTTAAAGGGGACCAATCAACATTCTTTATTCCATTTGCACCACCAATCCACGTTGTAACAATCACTTTGGATGGATCAATATGTTCTTGTCCATGTTGTGCTGTTTTTTCACCTTCAACAACAAGTATTGAAGCATATGGAAATTTATTTAATAAATCCAAATTATATATTGGCCTTGGTTTTTCAAGTGCCATCCAGCGCCAATCACACGTTGTTTCATTTTGCGCCCAAATCAATGGAAGCACCTGTTTTGAGCCATCTTCAAAATCAAATCTACAAACGTGCTGAAGTGCATTTCCTTCAGTATCATTATACGTCCATACGTTGGTTGGTGAACCGTATTTGTAATGCTTAAAATCATTCAATTCAGGAAATGGATATTTCACAGTCCAGATTGTTTCTGTTTTCTTTGGAACATTTATTTTTATTGGATTAATATCCAAAACGCCCATTCCAAGTTTTATTTCTTCAATTGCTTCAGGCATTGTGCGTCCCATTGCAGCAAGAAAATCAAACTGATCACCACCTGATCCGCATGCAAAACATTTATATTTCTTTTTTGATTCTGTAACAGTCAATGTTGGTTTTGTATCTTCATGAAAAGGACACAATCCCTTGTGATGGATTCCTTGTTTTTCAAGATGAACATAGTTTGAAATTACATCAACAATTGATGAATCATCTTTTAAGCGTTTGATGTCATTCATGATTTATGATTTTACATCAGTTAAGAATTTATTCACCAGCATTTCAGCTTCATCATCAGTTCTTGCAACACCAGCAATTCCACCAGCATTTCTAACATTTTGAATCCAAACAGCTTGTGTTGGTGAAATTCTTCCATTGTGTTTTTTACCTTCAATTGAAGTAAACACAGCTAATTTTTTACCAACCATTTCTGGTGTCACTTCAATTGTTTTCCATCCAATTAAATCAGATGAACCATTAAACAATCCAGCATTCAATGGGCGTGGATCTTTTATGACAATATCACCAGGACTTAAATAAATTGGTGCGTTATTAATATGAACAAGCACTGGTTTTGTAACACGGTGAACTTTTCCAATCCATCCTGTTCCAACATTGTTTCGAAATATGACAACGCCACATTTAGAAAGTTTCAGCATTAAAATTTTGAGAATATTTGTTTCTGAAGTGTTTATTGAAATTTTATTCATTTTGTTGTGGTTTTTGTGGGGTGTGAATATAGTATTTAATTTATGATTTCCATTCATCAATAATATTATTTTCCAACATATATTTAAAACACCTCATTGTTGCACGTACATCAGCAAGTGCATCATGCGCCCCATCAAAATCAAAACCAAAACATTTAATGTGTAATTCGGATAATTTTGGCCATTTTGCGCCACCACGTGCATTTTTAGCACCAACCCATGAATTAGCTGATTTCATTGTGCAAATTGGAATTGGCTTGTGTTCTGATTTTAAACCGTATCTGATTAATTCAGCACTAATAACAGGTTTATCAAATGCCATGTTGTGCGCAATCATGTATTTGCAATTTGATATAGCAGTTAAAAATTTATTATTCAGAACATCAGCAGCAGGCATTCCAAGCAATTGATTTGTGGCTGTTAAATAGCCATTATCAATCCAAAATTTATCAACTGGAATAACCCAGTTATCAGGTTTTATCAATTGTTTATATTCTTCAATCACATTCATATTTGCATCACAAACAATGAATGCAATTTGTATTATTCGTGGCCAATTATCAACATCTGTTGCTGATGCATTCCAATTTTTAGGCAATCCATTTGTTTCAGTATCACAAAATAAGTACATTTTGTCGTTGTTTTTAGTTTATAATTGTGTGTTAAGATTTATAAAATTTCTTCGTTTAAATCAATCAGTTCTTCTTTTCTGGCAGGCGTTTCAATTTGCAACATTTTCTTGTTTCTAGCATTAAACATGTGTTGTGCCCACCCATATTTATATCCATTTTCCTTTTGAATTTTCAATAATTCCTCAAGCGTTCTTGCTTTTCGGACTTGATCCTGTTTTTCTTTTTTCTGAATGACAATTTCTTCATCAGATAACTTAATCAATTCACCTTCAATTTGCTCAATTTCACGTGCTGAAAGTTTCATTGGTTCACCGCAAACATCACATGTATTTCCTTGGTTTGGTTCAAACATTGCAAAACATGAAGAACATTGTAAAACCCTTATTCCAGTTTCAGAAATTGATTTTTTTGTTTTCTTTGAACCTTCAAGTGACCATTCACGAACCATGTCTGGCATTCCATGTATTAGTGTATTTCCAACATGATCCAATATGATTGCCTTGGTTTTTCCTTCTGACAACCTCAAAGCACGTCCAACTTGTTGTAAATATAAACCAGTGGACATTGTTGGACGTAATAAAATGGCACACCCAATTGCAGGAATGTCAGTTCCTTCAGAAATCAAATCACATGATGTGATAATATCAACAGATCCATCACCAAGTCCTGATAATAGTTTTTCACGAATAGCATCATCCATTGCGCCATCAACTGAAAACGCCTTATATCCACGTGAACGAAATTCTTCAGCAACATGTTGTGCATGCATCACTGAAATACAGAATACAACAGCAGGCATTCCATCAGCAATGCGTATGTAGTGCGAAACAGCATCACCAGTGATTCTAGGTTTATCAATCAATTGTGCAATTTGATCTTTGTCATAATCACCACGTGTGATTTTAATACTTTTCAAATCAACACGTGTTGCTGGTGCATAAACGATTGGTTTAACAAGGAATCCACGCCTAATCAATTCTGCAATTTGTGGTCCAATGATTAATTTATCAAAAATGTTTCCAAGTCCAGTTCCATCAGATCTACATGGTGTTGCAGTCACTCCAAGAATCTTTGCGTTTGGGAAAAAATTAATTATTTTATTCCAGCTTCCAGCTGTTGAATGATGTGCTTCGTCAATTATTATCAGATCAGGTGCATTTATTTTACTTAATCTATTTACTAATGTTTGAACTGATGCAACCTGAACTGAAGCATTTAAATTTGGTGTAAACCTTGGATTTATCAATCCATGATTCACACCATTTTCATTTAATTTTGCTGATGTTTGGCGCAATAATTCAACACGGTGAACAAGAATTAAAACACGTTTTCCACGCCCAACAGATGTTTGTGCTATATGGCAAAAAACCACCGTTTTTCCAGCGCCTGTTGGAAGCACAACAAGTGGCGTGTTGTGTTTTTCAATGTATGCATTACGAACTTCATTAACTGTGGTTTCTTGGTAATCTCTTAGCATTGTTTATTTTGAATTAAAAGGGTAAATCCATATTAGGGTTGTTCACATCCGCAACAGCTGGTTGTGCAATCGTTTGTGCTGGTTGTGCTTGTACTGGTTGTGCAACAGCCTGTTGTGTTTGAACTGGTGCTGTTGCAGCTTGTGGTGTTGACATAAATTCGAGATTTGAAACATTCAATTCCACTTGTGATTTTGCAATTGGCGTTCCTGTTGAATTATCAATCCACGAACTAGCAGAAACACGTCCTTCAATTAATAACTTAGTGCCTTTTTTCAGATATTGCGCAATAGTCAATTTATCTGATGGTTTCCACATTTGGCATCTGATCCATTCTGTTTTTTCTTGTTGAACACCTTGTTTGTCTTTCCATTTTTCGGTGTGTGCAACTGAAAATGTAATGACCGACTGTCCATTTTCAAATGATTTTACTTCAGCATCATTTCCAATGTTGCCTGTTAGGGTTGTTTTATACATATGATTTATTTATTGGTTTATTTCTTGTTGTTTATCATTCAAGATTCCAATTAACTTGTTGTAAATAACAATTGATTTTGGATCTTGTTTTTTCCAGCGTTCAACCAGCTGTCTATCAACTGATGCTTCTTTGCAAACACTAGAAATTGAAATATCTAGTTGTTCACACTTTTCTTTTATTTCTTCGTATGCTGTCATGTTTTTAAAATTGTTTCTGCAAACATACACATAAATTATTTTTATTTGTGTATTTATTTTTAATTATTTTTTATGTATGTTTGTGAAAAATATTTACAGATATGAAAAAACCATTTATTGAATTTAAGTATAGACACGAATTAAAAAACACATTACAAGGTGCGTTTGTAATGTATGATTTTAGGCTTGAGCAATTCAAGCGTTCATTATTCAGTTTGTTTAAACATAAAAACACCAAGTAATGGATGAAAACAGATTATACCACCAATCCATTGAAGAAATTTCAAATTCAGGATTAAAACTGGTTCATAAAGCACCAGCACATTATGAATATAAATACTTGAATGTAAAACAATCAAACGAATATGATGAAGAAAAGTCAGATGCATTAATTTTTGGTAGTGCATTTCACACATTTGTATTGGAAAATCATTTGTTTGCTGATCAATTTATTATTTCACCAAAATTCAGTGGTATTGGTTCAAGAATGGCAAAAAAAATGTTTCTTGAAAGTAATAAAGGAAAATTTCCGTTATCACTTGAAAATTACATCAAGATTGAAGGAATGGCAAATTCAATTAAGAACAATCCATTGTTGCAAGAATTATTGAATCCATACAATTGTTTGATTGAACATCCTTTTTATTGGGTTAATCCAGAAACAGGCGTTAAATGCAAAATAAAGCCAGATGTATATAATACCTTCAAAAGAATAGTGATTGACCTTAAATCAACAGAAGATGCATCAACTGAAGCATTCAGAAAAGATGCAAGAAAATTCAGATACAACATTCAAGCACCATTCTATTTTGAAGGCTTGTTGCACAATGGAATGAATCCTGATTCATTTATGTTTGTGGCTGTTGAAAAAAATCCACCATATTTGATCAACTTGTTTTACGCTGACAATGACACAATGGCCGCTGGAAGGGAAATATACATTCAGGACCTTCAAAGTTATTCAGAAGCGAAAAAAACAGGTATCTGGAATGGATATGGCAATGACGTGAAACCCTTAAATATTTTTTAATAACAACCAAAATAAATAAACCATGAGTACAAATTTAGAAGTATCAAAAAATCCAATCAAAGATTTTATGAATTCACCAAAAGTATTGGAAAAATTCAATGAACTATTAGGACAAAATTCAACTAACTACATTACATCAGTAATGCAAGTTGTCAGTTCAAATCCAATGTTGGTTAATGCAGAACCATCAAGCGTGTTTCAAGCTGCTGCAATGGCAGCCGTTTTGAATTTACCAATCAATAATAATATTGGCCATGCATGGATTGTTCCTTACAATCAATCAACAAATGTTAATGGACAATGGGTAAAAAAAACAGTTGCACAATTTCAAGTTAGCGCCAAAGGATTGATTCAGCTTGCAATTAGATCTGGTGAATACACAACAATTGGTGAATCACCAATATACAATGGACAATTAGTGTCAAATAATCCATTGACTGGATATGTATTTGATTTTGACAAACCATCAAATGGTGAAATAGTTGGTTTTGCTGCATACTTCAAATTGAAGAATGGATTTGAAAAAACAATATTCATGTCAACAGATGAACTGAAAGTGCATGGTAAAAAGTTCTCAAAAACATTTGATAATGCAAACGGAACATGGCAAACCAACTTCAATGGCATGTGTTCAAAGACCGTTATCAAAAGATTGATTTCAAAATATGGGCCAATGTCACTTGAAATGCAAAAATCAATTGAAGCTGATCAAGGTGTGATTTCTGATGATGGTTCAATTCAATATCCTGACAATGCTAACAATGCACCTGATTCAATAATTGAAGTGAATGCAACAATTATGAATGAAGAAATAGAATAATCAATTTAAATAATTATATTTGATTGTAATTTTGTCGTTACAATTTATGTTTGCCAGACGTAAAAAAGAACCATTCAGAAATGAATGGTTTTTTTTATGTATAAAAAAACCAGCATTCAAATCAATGGTGCTGGTTTAAAAAATAACATTTGGGTAGAATGATTATTTTATTGTTTTAAAAATTGTTTTCATGGATCAATGAGAATGAAAAATAATCAGATTTTAATTTGCTTATCTGAATATCACCAATTGCAAATAATTTATTCATGTTTGCTTCAGTTGCACCCCAACATCCAGCAGACCAATTGTTGACTTGATTTCCAACAGTCCCCATGTAATGTCCATTGGTGTATGCAATTTCATTATATGTTTTACCTTCAAAATCAAGTGTTCTATCAAGATCGTTATCACGCCAATAAAGCATTGATTTCACTTGCCTGAATGCTTTTCTTTTATTGTGTCCTAATTGCCCTTTATGCTTTATCGGATCTTGCAATTGATACGCACCAAAATGTTGAACATTGTGTTGAATAATTGCAACACCTTGTTTGTTCATTGGGTGTTCACGGTAATAAACACCAGCATCAGTTGTTCCAGGAACAACAATACCTTGAATTACTTGATTTGAATCATAATAAAAAGCAAATAGCCAATCATTGAATGTGTTTGCCGCATTGTCAACAGTTCTAATTCCACCTAAATTCACAGAATAAGGCTGGTTGAAAACAGTCATTCTGTTTTTCAGTAAAGAATCTTTGATTTCTTGTAACGTTGGTTGTTTCATATGGTTTATTTTTTTCGTTTTATATGGTTTATTTATTAGTTACTATTTAGGAATTACACGGATGATTCTATAAATCACATACATGACAAATAAAATAATTGCCAGGATTAAAATCCATTTTATTAAATTAATCCATCCGTTTTTGTTTTCTGATCTAATTTGTTTTGTTAATTGTCTTATTTGAACGGATGCTTGATGATTGTCACTTTTAATCTGTTTTGTTTTTTGGCGTTCATTTTTTACATTTTGTCTTTCAATTTTAACAATCTGTTTCAATGAATCTTCAGTATTTTTGCCTTTTATTTTTAATTGGCGTTCAATTGTTTTCCAATATGCACGTTCTTGTTTGTCCATTCTTCGCACCTCTCTATTTGAAGGTTTGATTTCTGCTTTTGAACAATCACATGGAATAGGAAATGAATCAATTATCATTTTGCCTTCAAGATAGGTTGTATCTTTTTTCCATATCGTATCATTGTCACAATTGATTTTTCCACCCTTCTGAATGAATTTATCATAGTGGTATTGTTGACTTGAACAACTTATAAGGCATGCAAAAAGAAACCCAGTTAAAACAGCGCTAAGAACAAAAGTTATTATAACCCTCAAATCAAGGATCATTCCATTTTTTAATTTGAATTTGAATGGTGATTTCATTTAATCAGATTTTTAGTTTCATATTTCAAACTTACAAAAAATATTTTAAATATGGTTTTTTAAATATGTACGTCAAAAGACCGACAAATGCTCTACTGCATAAATCTGTTTTCGAAGCATGAGAAAAAAGTAGATTTATAAGGTAGATAAACGAAAAATGTGTAAGTAAATTAACAATGAAGCATTACGAATTAAATATAAAATTTTTTAAGCAATTTAAACAAGCAGTTAATCAATTAAAGAAAACAAATCCTGAATATTCAAATATAGAAATTGATTATATAGCAAGAACAAGTTGTATTTTAGTTACTCTTCTAGGTAATGAAGATTTATTGGAAACATATAATGACGACCTTTATGATATACCGCAAATGTTCGAAAATCTAAAAATCGTTTAAATACAATACTCCAAAAAATTACACAAAAAAACCTTCTTATAATTCTATAAATTATCATATTTTTTTTTTTAAAAGTTTAATCAATAAGAAACGAATTAGTATAATTCGAGTGTGGCTATTTTACATAAAATTTCGTTATAAGGCTTTTTCAGTTTTATAACGCATATTATGTAACTTAGCTTTGGTTTTTTTGTTTAAATTTGTCGGTCTTCGCATTTTAAAAGAAAGAAAAATGATTGTTTTCTATTTCAGAAAATAAATTTTCTTTCGACCCGTAGGGGTTAAAATGCTTTAACTGATGAGGTGAATAATTTATTTTTCTAATTTCTTTGAACCAGCATCAATAAGTCTAGTTCCAAATGCAAATCCAATTACAGTAAGCCAAGATTCAAGTCTGAAACCATGCATGAAATAATCACCCATAAAAATGAACATGCACAAATTGAAACCTACAAAACGCATGATTCGAAGGCTATTCCACTGAACAGTTCCGTTTACTTCTTTTTTTAAAGTATCATGAATTATGTTGGTGATAAAACTCATGGCTTAGCGTTTATGAATTGGTGCAAAAATTTACTTAATTCTGAAACATCCTTTGATATTTGATCTAATTTCAATTGCGTTAATTGTTCAATTCTGCTAATGTCATTTGTTGCTTGTTGTTGAACCATTTCAATTTTACCCTTCAATTTTCCAACTTCTTCACTGAACTGCAAATGTTGTTGATCAGAACATTTTTTGTGTTCTTTAAATGATGAATGAATGTCCTTTAAAAAATAGCCTATAATAGCAAGTATGCTTGCAAAAATAATATCCAAATACTGCATCAATTAATTTTTAGTGTTGTCATAAAGTAGATTTTTTTTTGCTAAATTAATAAAAAAATCAAGTATTTAACACCTGATAGTAATATCCTTGTTCAGATTCTTCAATTTGAACTTGTGTATTATATTGTAAAACATTTGTAACTGGTTCATCTGTTGTTGATTCCCAAACACGAACAGCAAAAGAAATTCGTCCCATTTTTACAGAATCAACATCTTTTGCACCTTTTGGATCTTGAATCTTTATTGATTGAACAAGTGTTGTTGCAATAAAGCCTGGTGCAAAATCAAGCGTTTTATATGCTGGATGTTCAAGCACATAATTTATTATTCCAAGAATTCTTTGAAGTGTTTTTGTGGCTTTTTTATCTGACATTTCAGAAGCATCAGTTTTTGATTTTGTGTAAGCATCAATTTCAAACGTGTATGAACCATCCTTTGATGTTTGCTTTTTATTGTCATAATCAGCACCAGCAAAGGCAACATTCACCATTGGAAGTTCTGAAGCATCAATTGGAATTGAACGTTCAATGAATACCTTTGCATCAATTTTATCATCATAATCAACAGCAACTTGATAATTCAATTCAATAGCAATAATACTTGCAAGCCTATCAGCAATTAAATCAAAATTAAATTGTGGAATTATGGCGTTAATTTTACTCATATTCACCAAGTATTAAAACAATTAACGATGCAGTTCTATCAGGAAACCATTGATTGACAATCATTGTTTTACCTCCAAAGGTTAATAAATGATCTTTGAATGAAACTTCATCATTTGAATCAATATATGGATAATTTGATGAAATCAGCAATAATTCAGAAACAGCAATTTGCGCTTGCTTTGAGTTTATTTTTTCACCAGTAGAATCAAATGAAGTGTGGTGTGTTGATTCAAGACAGTTGATTGTCACCGTTTCACTTGTAGGTGCTAAAAACACAACAGGCACACCAAATTCCGAAGAATTTGATGTGATTGTTTGAATGTCCTGTTTTGCTCTATCAACTAGATTCATTAAACTAATGTGTTTAAATAGTCAAGCAACGTTTGTTTATCATCATTTGCATCAAAAACAACTGAATCATCTTCTGATCTCAATTCTTTTAATTTGGCAATGATTTGTTTTTTATTTAACACATCCGTTTTTAGAATTACTGCATCTTCCAATTCTTCGGATTCCAATTCTTCAGATTCCAATTCTTCAGATTCATCTAAAAAACCTTCAGACAAGAATCCACTAGAAATTAAACCAGGAATATTTCCTTCTGGAAAATTTTCTTCTGTAACAATGTCACCAGCGTTGAAAATCTTTTTTCCTTTTCCTTGAACTGACAATGCAATAACGGTGTATTTCATAACTTGATTTATTAATTAATAATATTTTGAACTCAAATATAATGATTTTTGAATACAATAAAAAAAAACCACCATTTTAAAATGGTGGTTTTCAATATTTAATTATTTCAATTCAGATTATGCAACCACTTGAACAGTGTACATCTGATCAATTGCAACTGGAATTGGAATTGGTGCTGACATGATATGAACTTCATGTGCCATTGCACGTTCATCAACAAAATCTTTAATCAAGAATTGTCCTGTTTGAGGCGCACCACCATTCATTAATTGTGGAATCAATCCATAAGCCAATTCAAAGTTTGTTGTTTCTGGAAGAATTACAACTTTTTTTGGATTAACATATGGTTGAACAGCACCATTTACATCTTCATATACTTCAGGATATGTCCACAAATCAAATGTGTATGCACCAGCAGTTACACGTCCGTGATATGATGCACCAACTGCATTTTTAACAGGTGATGAAATCTGATCCAATGTCAAGTTCTTAATGTCATTTCTTCCAAGAACAATTGCGTTGCTTAAGAAATTGTCAAGTGCTGTTGCACCCAAAATCACATTGAAGTTTGCACCCATTACTTTCCCAGTTTCACGCAAGAACTTTGCACCAGCTTTTAATGTGTCATAAGGTGAAACAGTACCAGTTGCCCAAGTATTTCCAGCAACGTTTGCAACTAATGAAGCCGCTTTTCTTTTGAAATCAACATTATCACCATTCACAAGTGTAATGATTCCAAATTCAAAGATTTGCGCACACATCAATTCAACTGCTCTATCAATCTTATCTCTAAGTTTTGCCAATTCTTGTGCTGATTCACGTGAAAAATCAACCATTGCTTGTGGATCTGTTGAACCAATTGCACGGTCATAAACATCAAGTTCATTAGCTAAAAAGAATTCGTTGAAATATGGAGGTAAAAACGTTTTCATTGTTGACAATGTACTTTTGTTTCTATTACCATTTGTTCCACGCATAACATCAACAGCAACACGTTCTGTTCCACGTTGAACTTCAATACTAACATATTTAGTCATTGTTGTTCTTGCAGGGAAGAACGAACGTAAAAAACTCATTACTGGAATTCTTTCACGGAAAATTGCAATCATTGTATCTGTATAGATTCCACGTGCTTGAAGCGGTGAAATTGTTTCAAATGCAAATCCTGTCATGCTTTGTGGTGCTAAAACTGAAACACCAACCATTCCAGCGAATGTAAGGCCTAAATTTTGACCTGCAAACAATGCGCTTGAAATTACCAAGGATGCAATGAATGTCATTAAAATTGTGAAAATACTTTTCATCTTTTAAATTTTTAAATTTTTGTTTTGATTAATATTTAATTATTGGTTATCCAATTTTGACAATTGAACAGCAGCAATCAAATTGATTCCTTTTGTATCACCAAGGATTCTATCACGCAAAATTCTTGAAGAAACAATTGTATTCAATGTGTCACCAACTTTTGTGAACAATACTGATGCTTCATCAACATCACCACAAACACAAATTGAAGCAATCTTTGAATCACCTGCAACAACAGTTCCATTCAAGATACCTAAAGGAAATTGACTACCATCTGATGCATTTGATTCTAAAGGAACAACAATACCTGTTGCAGCAACACGTCCCATTAAAGTTCCTGGTAATATATCATCATATTGACCAGCTTCAACAGTAGCATTGATAAATTCATTTTCCCAAAGGAAAATTTTTGATGAATCATAATTTGTTATTGACTGATTTGCAGTCGCTAAAACATTCGTTCCTGTTGACATAATTATTTAATTTCAGGGTTTAAACTAGCATTTACTTTGTCTTGAAACAATTCAGCAGCCGTTTTTTCAACACCTTCTGGTTTTTTTGTTTCAATTACTACTGCTGCACCTTCAGCACCGATTTTTTCAACCGTTCCAGCATTAGTGATCATCTTAACTGTAAAATCAGCCATTGCAGTTTGTCCAAGGTTTTCACCTGATTCAATACCTTTTACAACAGCATCAGCATCAGCACCAATGAATTTCATCCAAGCACCAACACGGTCCTTTTCTTCTTTAATTGCTGATGCAGTGACTTGAACAAAAAGTTCAGGATGATCAGCTTTTAATTGTTCAATTGTCATTTTTATTTGGGTTTTAGAATTGCTTTTTATGGATTCCTTTTTTTCTTCAGCAGAATCAATTGCTGGTTTATTCATTGACATGATGTCAAAACCATAAGATGCAGCAATAAGATTCATTGATGCATTTATTTCAGTTTTTTTCTTTGGTGTGATTGTTGTGATTTTAGAAATTAATCCAATTTGCTTTGCTTCACTTGCAGTTAAAAACACATCAATTCTATTTTCCATAGAAAAAATGTCTTTAACTTTCACACCTTTTATTTGCTCAAATTTAGCAACATCAATTTTGCTTCTGAATGCCTTTTCAAGTGATACATTAATGTTTATTAAATTGTCACGCTCTGAATCACTCATGTATTCTTGTTCATACCATTGCGACATTGCAGCACGGTGAATCAAGAATTGTGATACATCTAAACATTCAATATCTTCAGCATAACAACAGAAAAACGCTGCCATTGAATATGCAGAACCATCAACTTTTACTTTTTTTGTTCCTGAAAATTCAGCAAATTTAGCAACCATTCCCCATCCATAAGTTGGTTCACCGCCACCGCTATTTATACGAACAGTTAAATTATCACCTTCTAATTCATTAACAGCGTTAATGAAGATTGATGATGATTCAGACCAGATTGGACCGTATAATAAAATTTCTTTCATATGAAGCAAAATTATATTTTAAAATAAAACCCTTTTCATATTACGGAATTTTTTATAAATTTGAAGAAAAAAGATAAATGGCAACAAAAAACCATCATGCAGGTCAAGAAATAAGAATCACAAACATTGACGCAAACCTGAAGGATTCATTGAAAACCCTTGCAAAAGAAAATGGAATGGTATTGTGTGTTTTCTTGAAAAAACATTTAAGGACAATTTCAGAAAATGGAAAACCTAAACTTCAGAATAAAAACATTTCATTATTAGATGTCGATCAATCAATTATTTCTAAGCTAGAAAACAAGGCATGGAAGGAAGGTGAAACAGTTGCTTCATATGTCAAAAACAATTTACACAAAATAATTTAAACTGTTGAACCAGGAACCACAACTGGAACTACCTTCAAACCTAATTGTTCAGCTGTTTTTAATTCTTCAGAAAACTGCAATGCATTACTATCAGAATCACCACCATTCAAAACTTCAGTTGATTGTTCAACCGTAGTTAAAGGAATATTGACTGCCAATGCACCCAATTTGGCACGTTCTGCATTAACTTCTTTTAATGGATCTATATGTGGGAACATTGGACCAGTAAAGCGTGCATTATTATATGATTCATTTACCATCCAGTTCTTTTTATACCAGGCATCTAAATATCCAGGTGCTGAAATTTTATTATTGTAAACTTCAATAAACAACCAAAACGCATAAATTGGAACGTAGAATTGTGAATTAAAATAATCTCTTTCAACTTCAATTGTATGTTCCCAATCTTTTGTTGCCGCTCTTGATGCACTGAATGAATCATTGTAAAGCGAAAACGCAACATTTGGTGGAATTCCTATTGCAGCACAAATAATGTTTGCATTAGTGCTGTAAAATTCACTAAAAAACATTTCATTTCTTGATTCCAAAGATTTTAATTCAGATCCTTGTGGCATGTTGTATGTTTGTTTTCCTGTTGTTGTGGCAACAGTATTTGCCATTTGTTGTCCGGTTGCGTCAACTGGAATGCTTGAACCGTTTGAATCAAGATCAAATGCACGTGCTAATTGATCAACAAGTGGTGATTCACCTGACGAACCTATATCATGAACAATTTGAAAAACAACTTTTTGTCGTTCTTCAGCTGATCCAACCGCTGCTTCTTTGTAACGTTCAATTTTTTTAAGTGTTTCAAGTGATGTTGCAATGATTGGTGTTCCACGTTGGTTGTCCATTCTGTATTTATCACCATATACCAAGAATGCAGTTTTGATTCCTAGTGTTTCACTCATTGCAGGAATGCGTTCTGTTTCAAACGTTCCTTTTTTTCTAACATGGAATGCAATATGTTCACCTGTATTCTTGTCAATTTCAACGCCATCAACAATTTTATTTCCATCACTAATTGTATCACCAACTAATGGTGACAATAAATGGCATGTATCAATTAACTGAACTGTTACAGATTTTGATTCAACATCATAACGAAGCAACACCAAAACATCACCGCCAATTTTAGCATGCTTGAATGCTTCTTTTGCTAATTCATTTAAATTAGTGTTTTTACTGTATGATGAATTTTTTGATTTGGACCACACAAGCCATCTTGCTTCAGCAATTTCATTAAATGATTCAACATTGATGTTTATTCCTTCAGATTTCAATACAACCTGAAGTGGATTTGCTTGTAATTTCAAACCCTTGTCAATGATCCAAAGTGTGAATTTTTTTAATACAGTTTTTGAAATATCATTTTCAAGGAATGATTGCCAAGATCGTTGTGCTAATCTTAAGTGATCAAGTTGATAATTTATGATGGGACCAATTTCACCAATGTTTTTTTCACCATTAAATGAAACAGAATATGATTGCCCCCACGAACCGCCACTTCTATTTGCTGATATTTTTTGAACAACTTCATCAAATTTGTTTTCAAATTCATCAGCTTTAGATTCAATTTCTTCAATCTTTGATTTGTAAAGTGGTGAATTATCAATTAATTCTGCATCCGTGATGTTGCTTAAAAAAAGCAATCCTTTTTGAATTATGTTCATTATCTTCTAAAGTTTTTTTGATCCATTAAACGCACCATTCTTGGTGAAATTTTATTGACATATCTTTGTCTTAAATTTTCATACATGTTAATTGCAGACATTACAGACTCACTAGAATTGTATTTAACCCTGTTGCGTGTTTGTCCTGTATCAAGTTCATATTCTGCAATATTGCCTTGATTAACAGTTGTTAATGCCGTTGTTAATAATGCATCAATTATTTCATCAATTGCAATGATGCGTTCTTCAATCTTTGTTGATGAAATTAGATTTGAATTTGTTAATTTAATGAAAATTACTTCAGCCATAATGCAAATATATTATAATGTTTTGATTTCTTCTATTTTAGCACCTGAAATATCAGCACTTGATGGTGTTGCTGGAATAGATGATGGAATTGGTGTTGGTGGTGATGGTGGTCCAGAACCAGCTGTTGGATGCATGTGTGCATTGAATGCAGTTACTAATGAGTTATGATCTGATTTAAGTTCATTAAATGCACTTGCTAATTCAGAATAACGAACCATAAAATCAGTATTTCCACCAATTTCCATTATTCCATCAGCATTTTTTAACAAGATATATGTTTGCAACACACCTTCAGCATCAGTTGAAAAAATTCTACTTTCACCAGGTTCAGCAATTCTGTTTTTATTTAAATATCCAATAATTGTGTCTTTTCCATTTTCACCAGTTGGACCATACAATGCAATCATGTCTTTGATTGGATTTGAATCAATTCCATATGGTGACACTTCTAAACATTCACGCACATCTGATTTTCCCATTCTAAGGAATTTCACCTTCAAACGATTGAAGGAATCAAAGGATGATGATATGATGGTGACTAAATTCATGTGTTAATGTAGGTTTATTCCTGAAAAAATTGAAACAGGAACTTGCTGTGAATAAACTTCTGGTAATACACAATTCAACGTGCATGTGTTCTTTTTTTCATCACCATCAAATGTAACTGATTCAATGAAGAAGTCTGTTTTTTTGTAAATGTAAACTTCAGGATCTATTATTGTGATAATGTTGTTTGGTTTTATTATTTTTCCACCAACTTCCCATCTATCAAGTGTAATTGTCAATTTCAATCCTTTTAACTCCCTTGATAATTCTTGTCTGCATGCAAGACTTGTGTCAATATCATCACCAGATGATTGTGTTTTTACTGTTGGCCTGAATACAGATCCAATAACATATGGATTCCTTATATCAGCTTCACCAGCATTTCCACCATCTTGTGATGCTTGTTTTTGCAAAGTAATATGTGAATGCATTCCTTGTCCATCAAATGACATTTCAATTGATGTTGCTGGTATTGTTTCACCATTTGCATTCCCAATCCTTCCATCAAAATTTATTAATGGCGTTATTTTGGTTTTTGATTCAGTGAATAATAATTCACCTTTTTCATTGTGTGAAATAACAATTTTCTTTTGTGTTGCAAGTTCTGTTAAATATGATTTGATTGTGGATGTTTCACTTGCATTTGATGTGTCAAATTTTTTGTTCATCCTATCTAAAACAGATGAATCAATTTCCATTTTCAATCCAAATGGCTTGATCAGTTTTTCTGCAATTTCTTTTAATGTCAAATTATCAGATTGCAATGGATATAAAGATGTTGGAATTTCACAATCTTCAAGAACACCCGGCAATGAATACCCACTAAATGAACATAATTCTTTTACTGATGAATGTTTGAATCCTTGCATCAATAAAATGCCAGTAAGCAATAATTCACCGTTATGTTCCAATGTCACTTCATGGAAGTGTGAAACACATGCAAGTTCTTTGTGTTCTTTATTGTATGGATCAAAATAAAATGAAAAACCAAATGAACTACCAATGGCATCATGAACTAGGTTTAAACTAAAACTATTGAAAAAATCAACCGTTCTGTTTTGTATTCTATCATTTATTTTTAGGATCATACATAATATTTAATTGAACGCCCTTTTTTAATCTGTAAAATTTCATTCAATCCAATGTTATTGTTGCTGATTAATGTATCAACTGTTGACTGATCTTCTGATATTCCATAAAAACGGTGTGTCAAAACTAAAACATTTGTATCAGTATCGCAAATATATGTGCGTTCTTGTGATGAATTAAGTGCAATCAACATCAATTGTGAAACAGCATAATTTACAACAGAATCAATTCCAGTGATGTTTTCATAATCACTAATGTATGAATCAGGTTCAGCACCATTGGATGATTGGATTGAATCCAAACTTTCAATAATGCTATTGTATGTTGTTGTGATTTGTGAAATAATGGCCAATACATCATTCATACTTGAATAATCAGTTGAATTTAATGGTGTAACAGATGATTGAACCAAACCGAGCATTAAAGTTGTTAAATCATTCTCAAAAATCATTTTAGACTGCTTATCAGTTAGCGTTGTGATTTGCGCCTGAAGCGATGTGATTTGAGAAACAAATAACTTGATTCTGAATTGAACTGATTCTGAAAATAATGATGGATACATCATCAATGATTTCATTATTTCAATTGCTGTTGCTGGATAATTTGTGGCTTTTGCTATTGCTGAATTTGCTTTATTGAATAAATTGAAATAATTATTTGATTCATCACCTGATTTTATACTTTCAGATCCTTTTGAATAAACCTTTTCTGCTGAAGCAGTCATTTGTTTAGTATGCTTTGGAAACATACTTGTACCTTCAAATTTAGGTGTGTATGTTTGGTTCACATTTTCAACATCAATTTTTGTTTTTTCAACAGGATCAATTGTTGTTCTTGGTGCATCAGTTATGATTGTTTCAATCATTGCACCGGTTATTCTTGTAGTATTCAAGCCTGTTGAATCATACTTCAATGTTGCTGGATGGCAAAATATTGTTCCATACATTGGGTGTGCAACCTCCCAATATTTTTTATTATGTGTTGAAATTCTGAATTCTTCAGCAGTATCTAAATGATCAGTTCCCTGAAATAAAATTTCAAGTGAATATTTTCTTCCAATAGGTTCACGCCTATCAACTAAAGTTCCTTTGATGTTTGGAAAATTAAATTCTGCAATATTGAAATCTTCATCAAATGATGTTAAAAAATATTCAGGATAATAAATTTTACCATCACCAGTTTTAATTGCAATACCGTTATCAATCTGATCTATCCAAGCCATTATTTATGTGTATTTTCTAAATTGTTTTATTGCTTCAATCTTGAAGAATCTATCAATGTGTTTTGCTGAATTAGTTGATGCACGTTCCATGAAATGCGTTGCATTAACTTTTACAGAACGTTTCTTTTTAAATGAATATAATGGTGTCATTTTCCAACGCCCAACAGAATTGCGTTCTGAATCAACCCTAAATAAAATATTATTTTCAGATAAAACATGTCCACCTTTTCCAGCTTGAATAACTGATTGAATGAATCTTTGTTTGCTGGTTTTACCTTTTGCGTTTCTTTGTTTTGTAATATTGTTTATTTGTGAAATACGTGCATTTCTTCTAACTGTTTTATTTGGTGAATTTGAAGTTCTGGCAGCGTTCATTGCAATAAATGATCTTCCATGTATTGTTCCACCATGTTCTTGTTGTTCAAGATCATCAACAGCCTTGTTTGTCCCCTTCAAAGGGATGAATCCAACAGATGCTTCCATTGAATCAACATCAAATCCACGTGCCATTTCAACACGTGAATTTGCTTTGAAGAAATTCTTTTGCCTTTGTGTAAATGATTCATTGGCATATTTTGCAATTGTTCTTTTTTTAACGTCAAATGCTGTTGAATTTAATGCACCACGAACAGCAACAGGAAATGCAGAACGGTGCATTTTCTCTAGCTTGTTTGTGAAAATAATCACATTATCAGCATTGACATTTAATTGCATTATTTTTTTAGAATAATTTTTATTGGTATTGCGTTTTCTGATGGTGGCATATTGATAACAACAAACACATCACCTCCTAATGTTGATACATTTGCCCCACCAACCGAGTGTGTTAATTCCATTAAATTCCACTTTGATTCCAAGTAAAACCAAACTTCAGTTGTGAATTCATTACTTGAACCATCAAATGATTCACTTTCAATTTTAATTATTTCAGAATCAAAATAAGAAGTTTTTTCAAGAACATAAATTTCTGGTTTATAAACTTCTTTTTTGCAGGAAATAAATAATGGCAATACGATTAATAATGATAATAATAACTTTTTCATGATATAAATTTTTAATTGTTTACACAAATATATGTATTTATTTTTAATAAATACAAATAAAAATTAACCAATTAAAACTATTCTACACAATGAAGGTGCAATTGGAGCTAAATCAAACGTTATTTGAATGTCCCCAGTTGTATTGTTTGTTTCAATATTTGCACCACCTGTTCCACTTGTTACTGGTAAATCATACCAAACACCAGTTACCAAGAATCTAATTTGAATATGAAAATCAGCAAATGAATTTGTTGCAGTTCCTGTTCCAATTCCACCAACATAAAATGGGTTTACATCTTGAAATGCAGCTTCAATTTCAGCACATGTGATTGAAATAACATCACCATCAAATGCTGTGGTGATTTCTTTGGTGTATTTCTTTGTGGTTGCAGATTGAAACGCTTGGAATAATTGCCATCCATCATATTCATTATCAGCAACACCATTTGGAACAATTCCAGCTTCATCCATCAGCTTTTCGAAAAACTGCATTCCATCAGAAAAAAATAATCTATTTGCAGCCGTTCCATCATTAACGCCCGTTTCATCAATTATGTCACCATATGGAAATTCTGCTGTTGGTGCTGCAACCCTTAATTTGTCTTGTAATAATTTCATTTTAAATATAATTTATTAGTAAATAACCAACCGTTTGAACTGGTTTTATTTTTAGTATTAATTGCCTGAATTCATCTTCTCTATTCTGATCAACACTTGCAAATGATCCAAGTGGATTTCCACCAATGAAAAATGTTGAACGTAAACTTGAACCAATATTGAATAATAAATCAAAATCAGAATTAATTCTATTCACAACTTTGTTATTAAACACCTGTTGATTCACATTTGCACTTCCAATATTGAATGAACCAACATTGAATTGCGTAAAATATTCATCATAAATACTGTATGTATCACCAATATTGAACGAACCAATATTGTTTTGTCCAACGTTTATTGCTAAATCATTTAATGCAAGTATTGATTCAATTGAAACCAACGACAAATTTTCATAAACATAAACATCAAAACCAGCCAATTGCAATTGTTGTTGCAAGTATGAATAATTTTGCCTTGCATGAATTAAACCAGGATGATTCAGTTTTCTAATAATTGCCAGTTTCCTATCAACCAAAGGAACTAAATCATTTGATATTAATCCAAGCCTATTTTCCCAAATTAAAGCATCTTCAACCGTAAAATTGTCATTATCAGCAAGTGTTGAATCAAGTGTTGAAACAATATCATCAAAACATCTTTCTTCAGAACGTATCAACGCATCATGCAAACGATCAAATATTGATCCTTCTTGCATTTTAAAAACACGTCCTGTTGGATAAAGCTGTTTTGTTAATGCCTTTAATTTATTAGCAGTTAAACCCATTAAATGTAAGTAATTGAGCCAAGATAAGGAATATTTCCATTTAAAAAAGTAAATGTATTAACAACATTTCCATCAACTGTTAATGTAACAGCACCAAAAATAGAACCTGGTTGTGCTGCTAAAATAATACTGATGATATTGTTCACATCAAAAATATCATTTTTTTCAGATAAAACATCTATTGAATCAACAAATGGCCTAATCAGTTCGAGCGCTGCAATAATTGCATTTTCAATTGTGGATTCAATGGTTGGTGTTGAACCTACAAATGAAGAAATGTTGATTGTGATTTCAAGTGGTGTGACTGCAAGATAATTTACTTTTGTTCCAAGTGGTTTTCTTGCTGGCAAATCAACTGTTGGAACTTCAATGTTTTCTTGAACAGCATCAAGCAATAGTTGTGTTGGTGTTCCAAATCCATCAGATGAATCAGCAAGTGTTGCTTCAATGTATAAATTTACTTCACCATAGAATCCACTTACTGCATATGGATATGATTGATTCACACCTTGAACTTCACCGGACCACAAACGATAATCAGCACCAGCACCACCCTGTGCTTCAAGCCTGAATGATTCAAGTATCTTTTGTCGGTATTCTTCCAAATCTTCTGGCGCTTGTGGTTGAATCGTTTCTTCTGTAACAGTAGCCACTTGATCAACCAATGCAATTGGTGCTGTTAATGTTAATGTGTCCGAAATTGAAAGTTTTGAATCAATACCAGATTCAAGCGCCCTTACAACAATAAGATTGATTCCATCAAGTGTAAAATCAGCATCAAGCACAAACAATTTGCCAGGATTCAAAGAACTGTCATCAGATTTGAATGTTCTTTGTGCTGGAATAATAGCACCTGTTGTTCCTGAAACAAGAATTGTATATTGTCCTGAAATTGCTGGAAATGGATTTCTTCCAAGTTTAACACGCCCCCAACGTTCAAGTGTACCACCCAAAGATTCAGAATCAGCAGTATCAGCAAATGTGTTTTTCTGAACATTTCCAAGCGCTTTATATGACAACCATAATTTAGCAGCCTGAACAGCAGCCAAACCACGCAAAAATGATTTGCCTATTACTGGAATAGTAACATTGAATTCAGATTCAAGATCAGCAAGAACATTTGAATAAAGCTGTTGAAGCGTTGGAATTGTTGTCATTTATTTCATATTTAGGTTATTCGGTTATTAAACCAAATCAATTATAACTTCGTAACCTTCTTTCACTAGCATATCTCTTGCAACCTCGTGAGCCGTAACCATAGATTGTTCTAATACTTCACCACTTGCACTTGTTGGAATATCCGTTGGAATAGTTGGTGCGTTCAATTTAAATGCTTCTTTACTCAAAAAGATATAAGGAAATGCACTCTCGATAGTTGTTCCATTCGGTCTACAAGCAAATTCTAAACGTGCGTACACACTTTCAATTTCTGTTATTTGTCCATCGTACCCCTGACTTTGGATTTTTTTTGTTTCTGTTGATTTAATAATTAATCCCATTGTTTTTTATACTATTGTTAAAATTCCTAAATTATTCCATATATCTCCCGTTACAAGTCCCGTTGCGGACGTCGGTAGATTTGCAGCATTTAATACTCCGTTACCTTTTACTACAAATAGATTATCCGTATCTGCCGAGTTTCTAACTCTTAGAGCTAAATTAGTAACTAATGCACCTTGTGCTTTCACGTCTAGTTTTGCTCCTAATGTTGCAGTTCCTGAGTAACCTACTCCGACAAAGTGATTAGCATCTTTTCGTATTGCAATATTGCCCTGATTATCGGCAAGTACTGCCGTATTAGAAACAGCACCAACAACTATGTCAGAGCCTAATAAATTATTATAATTGCCCGTAGTAATACCACTAGCTACACTTCTATATCCTAAATGCGTGTTAAAACTACCAGTTGTCATTCCTGAACCTGACTGTTGCCCTAATGAAAGATTATGAGCCCCCGTTCCTGCTCCTGCAAGATATCCTATTGCTACCGTTCCGTTTCCACCAGTTATACTTGCTGTATAACCTATAAATACACCGTATTGGGCATTTGAACTTTGACCAGCTGCATAACCTATAAAAGTACAACCACTAGCAGTACTTCCATATTGCCCAGCCGAAACGCCCAAGTAAGTATTATAATAGCCTCCAGCATTTAGTTGACCAGCTGCAAATCCCACAGCTGTATTTTCTGCTCCCGTTGTAAGTTGTAATGCTGCACATCCTATCGCTGTATTTGCTGTGCCAGTTGTGACCGTTGCAAGTGCATTGTAACCGTATGCAGTGTTATTGTTTCCCGTAGTACAACTGTTCAAAGATAATTGCCCGAAACCCGTATTTTGTGTTTGTGCCCCTTTACCATTCGACCAAACTTGACCGACTCCATTTACCATTAATATATTAGCGGTATCAGCACTATTCCTAACTCTAAAGCCTAAATCAGTACTCAAAGCTCCTCCTGCTTTTACGTCAATTCTAGAACCTCCCGTATGCCCTCCGATTACTAACTGATTAGAAGCATCAAATACGAAATTAGCACTTTGAGAAACAACAGAGCCATCTTGAAATAATACACGCTTTGTTGTACCTGAAGTTATTGGAGTTGTGCCTATTGTTAAGCCACTTTCAATTGTGTGCCATTCCTTAGCTGTTTCTAATGCATTTACTCGAAGAACTTTTAAAGATTGACCAGCCATAGTTGGTAAAGAATTTTCTTTTGCTGCCAAATCAGTATCATCAGCAATTGTTCCATTTCTATCTTGAAAAGTGTACGTCCTTGCAACTGTGTTGGAGTTAGTAAAAAAACTTGTAATGGTATTTAATGCGTTCTTGAAATTTATTTTAAACAGCGTTAAACCAACATAACCCCCTGTTGCATCCTTGTTTATCTTATCTTCTTTTCCAGTAATGTCAATGTCATCCTGTTCAATTTCATCATACAATGCATTGATGGATGCTTTCATTTCATTTAAATCAGCATCTTTAACTTGATTTTTAGCTGGCAAACTAGATGATCTAGTTGATTCTTTATTTTCAAATGTTACTCTAGCCATTATAATCCAAGATAATAATCACATGAAACCCTCCAGATAACATTTGTTGTTGCTGGAAGAACAATTGTTGTTGCAGTTGTAACGGCTACTGACATTAATGGTGAACCATCAAATGTTTCGCGTTCTTTTATTATAACACCAGCTAATTGTGCTGATGCATCAAAAGAATAAGCACGAGAACCAGCAAGATTTGTTGTTGTCCCAATAACAGGAGTAGCACCAGCCACCAATAATGCAACTGCAAATTTTTCGATTTTTATATTTCTTATGTAGTGTCTTAACCCTGTTACAGATGGCAAAGTTAATGTGACCGCTGCACCTGAAACACCTGTTGCAGTAACATGTGATGTCAATGGAATATCTTTTGTATAAACCAACTGTGCGCCCATATTTGCAGTTAAAGCAACCGTTGCACTTCCTGATGTATATGCTGTACATCTAATTCTGATTTTCTTTGCTCCAATAGGAATTTCAAATTGATATGTTCCAATTACTGTAACATTCAATGCGAATGCTTCTATTGCTCTATTAAAAACAGGTAAATCAATATAATTTGATCCATCAACTGAATATGACGGTGTTAATGTCAATGACAACGTTCCACGAACATCAAAATTAGCCATTGTTTGCCCATCAAGATCAATTGTTGTTTCAGCATTTAAAGCACCCAAAACAACTGTGTTTGCTCTCGCATCAGTTATTGTTTCACCGCCTATTTTATTTAAGGTGTCAATAATATTACCTTGTGCATCCTTGATCTGTGTTGACATATTTATAAAATTTGAATATAATAATTTACTGTATAATTACCAACAGCATCAGTTGGTGTCTTTAATTGAATATCAAAACTAACATTATCAATGATATTTTGCAAATTAATTGAAATATCATTCAGAATAAAATCATCCAGACTTGTTTCTGCTGTCTCAAAAGGTATGAAAGAAATTGATTTAATATTTGAATTTGTTATTAATAAACTTGCTATTGTACCAACTGCAACAGTGTTTATTGTACCAAAAGTGATTGTTGTTTGTCCTGAAATTAAAGTTCCTGTACTAATGTTTCCAGCGCCCAATAATGAAACACCATCAAGCGTTTTAATATCAACACCTGAAACCATGATTGTTTGATATAAAGTATCAAAATATGTTTTTAAAAACGCTTTAACATTTGTCCATGTGATTTTCTTTACAACAGAACTTTCAACTGTTGCAACTAAATCTGAATTATTTGGTGTTGCAGCACTTGATCCATTAACAATAACACCAATTGAAGCTGCTGTTTCATCACCAGTGTTTAATCCAGACAATGTGCTAATTCCAAGAATTGATCTTATCTGAACATCTGAAAAATATGAAACAATTGCATTCCAAACTGGAAATTTTGTATTACTTGCAAAATCACTAGTTGATGTTGATTTATTTGATGTGTTTTCTTTGCTTGCTGCAAGTCCACTGTATTGTGTATTTGTTGCATTATCACCACTATTTGTTCCACTTGTATTTCCTAGAACAATAACATCAGCATCTGAAACATATCTTTTGTTTAACGTATCTGGAACATTGGACGTGTCTAAATTAACAGCACCAGACAATCCATTAACTGAAGAAACTGCATCTGTATTGTCAACTTTACGCCAAACAGTGCCGTCAAATATAGCCCAATCACCAATTTTCCAATCAGTAATTCCATTTAAATTTGTTGATCCAATAGTATCAATAATATAATAAAATCCTTTTGTTCCAACACTACTTGATAATGTAGGTATATTGGTGTTTGCATTCCATACTGTTTGAAAAACAGATCCACCAACTAATGCATTCCATGCTGAAATTTGCGCATCTGTTACAACCCTGTGTGTTGAATCACCATTAAAATCAGCAAGCGTTGCATCATATCCAGCAAGAATTAAACCTTTTGAATCATAAACGAATTTTGTTTTTGTTCCTGGTGTTATTGTTGCATTTTTATTTACCTTATTATCCAATTCAGCTTGAACAGACATTGCGTAACCAAGAATTGCATCAACATCAGTATTAAGTCCATCAACATCATCATATAATGTATTGATAGATGTTTTGATTTCATTTATATCAACAGCATTGATTTGATTCTTTGCTGGCAAACTAGATGATCTAGTTGATTCTTTATCTTCAAATGTTACTCTAGCCATTATAGTTCAAAATTTATAATGTCATTTAATGCAACACCATTTCCGTTTTCAATTCCTTGAATTTCAGGCATTGATAATTCTTCGTTTGTTGAATTCCAAATATATAAAAATTCATTTAATGTCACATTATTTGGTTGTTGAATACGGATTAAAATATGTATTCTATCAATTCCAGTTATTGAAACATCAACAGTTAATCTTCCAATTGATTGAAAAAATCTTAAATCTTCCATGACAGCACGCTTTATTGTTTCACGTGCTGATGATGTGATTGAAATAGTTTTTAAAATTCTTTCAAGTGTTGAATTATATTGAATGATTGGATTATTAAACATCAACAACGAATTGCCCCACCAATCAAACTGTTGTTCGCCTGCAATGATAGTTTGGTTCTGGGTTGTGGATTGTTCAACGTTACCACCAAACATTCCAATATATGGCATATTTTCAAAACCATTTATTGTCACCAAATCATTTCCATTTAGAACAATATCACCGCCATTTCCTGTTTCAATTACTAATAAATCCATTATGATGTTGTTGATAATTTTGGCAATGCTTTTGCTGAACTTCTAACTGTTGGTTGCATCCAATCTGGCATTCCTAAGAATTCAAATTGTATCTTTTGTTTTTCAACAGATTCAGATCTGTTTATGATTCCATTCTGTTTTGCCTTTTCAGGATTGGCAGCTTGCATTTGGTCCTTTGCAACACCAGTGCTTAAAACATTAATTCTTTGTTGCTGTTCTGCAATGTCACGTGATTGCAAAAATTGTGCGCCACCAGCAATTCCACTTCCTAATAATTGATTTACCCATCCTGGTCCTTCCTGTTGCAAACGCATTTTTTCCTTGATGGATTCTTTCAGCATTTCTGCACGAACTTCAGCTTCAGCACGTTTCATGATGCTGGCTGTTAATTCCTTTTCGGCTGCATTTATGTTTCTTAATGCACCAGCCTGAAGATTATATTTGTTTGTTATACCTGGTTGAATTGCATCAATTTTCTTTAACGTTTCATTGTATGCATCTGTTCCAGCTTTTGCATTTCTTAATGCACCAAATAATTGAACTATTTCAACACGTTGATCAATAGTTTTATCCAATGCACGCTCCCTTACTTCATTTCCAATTGATTCTGCTGTACTCATTGCGCTGAATGCTTTTGTAAGCAAATAAACAGCACCAACAGCCGCTGTAATTCCAAGCACAAGAAGTCCAATTGGATTTGCTGCCATTGCCGCATTCCATGCCCATTGAACAGCTTGTGCAATGACAACAGCTTTTTGATATATTCCAACAGCAAATGCAACACCTGAAATTCCAAGTGCTAATACTCCAACCCCTGCAACAACTTTGATTATTGTTGCTGATAATGATTTGTTTCTACCAATCCAATCAGCAATGCTTTTTACAAATGGCATAACAGATTCAACAACAGAATTAATCACAGGCAACAATGCATTACCCATTGTTATGGATAATGATTTTACATTGTTTCTTAAAATAGCCATTTTAGCAGCCATTGTTTCATTTTTCTTTGCGGCTTCAGTTTGCAAACTTGTCCCTTTTCCAAATGATCCTGCTGCAACTTTTTGTAGTTTTGTTAATCTTTCAGTTGATGATCCAAGTGCACCAATTACTTTGATTGTTTCTTGTGATCCAAGTTTTAAATCCTGAAGTTTCTTTGCCATTAATTCAGGGGCCATTCCTTTGAACGTTGTTGCAAACTTCTTTGCAAATTCTGTTGGATCTTGTTTTAATAATGCTTTTGCTTGAACAGATGAAATCTTCATTTGTGCTGCAAATCCACCAATGTTTTGACCTGCAACTAAAAGAAAATTTGTCATACCACCCGAACCAATTTGGGCGTTTATTCCTAATTCTTCCAGGAACGTTCCTAATGCTAATGTATTTGAAATGGATGGTTTCAATGCATCTGGAAGCGCACCTAATCTTAATGTAAAATCAGTTATGTTTGCTGATGTTCCAGCACCAACAGCACCAAGTTCATTGATTGCTGATCCTGTTTTCATGATAGCATCAGAAATATTTAAATTTCTAGTATCACCAAATAATGCTTTTATTTTTCCAACAGATGATACGGCTTCTTCAACACCACCAGCAAAATCAGCACCCAATGCAATATTGAATTTATCAGCTGATGCAATGAATGAAACCATGTCTTTTGAAGCAATACCAAGTTGTCCACCAATTTCACCAATCTTCACAAGATCATCAATTGAAGTTCTTGTTTTTCCTGAAATTGATAAAATGGAGCTTCCGAGATCTTCAAGTTTTTTTCCGCTTAATCCAGTGGTTTTTCCAACATCAGACATTGCATCTTCAAAATCAACAGCTTGTTTAACCGCCAATCCTAATGGTGCTGCAATAGCCAATCCGACCATTCCTGCACTTTTTCCAATTGAAAATGCTGTTTGTCCTGCCTTTCTGAAGTCCCTATCAAGTTTACTTGCAAATTGCGAAGCACTACCAGACATTTTTGACAATGGTCCAGTGAATTTATCAACAGCAGTAAATATTGAAGGAATTACAAACTTCATTTTTTGAATGTTATTTTAGTTTTGTTCTAATTCATTAAGCACCGCAACAACGTCATTGTGCCAATATTCCAAACCAAAAAAATCTGCATCATCAAGATACAGATTTAAAATTGTTTCTGGTGTCCAATGGTGATATCTTACCACCGTTTTAACCATTACATCAATATCAATATCTAGAGAAAAAAAACCGCTATTGATTGCATTATGACACTATCTTCAGAATCAAGTTTATTCAATATTCCAATTGATTCACCAGTTAATGCACATGCATACGCAATTAAACGTTCACTTCCATTATCAGCTTGAATGTTTTTTAGATATGGTTTAACCATTTCATAATTCAAACGCATTTTGTATTTCAATTCTGAAATTTCCTTTTCACCAATTGGCCACAATAAATCTTGTGTAATTGTCCCATCTTCATTCACAGAAATCAAACCATCTTCAACAGCTGAAATCAATGAATCAATGTGCTGTTTAAATTCAATTTTCTTTGTGTCACGTACTTTTTTAGCATCCAACCATCTTGTGATGTCCTGAATTGCAATTTCCTTGCTTACTGATCCCATTTTGTTTTGGTTTATTTGGTTTATTATTTGGTTTTGTTGTGGTGTGTTATAATACGTTGTTGTGTATTATGGTGCGTTTTATGCTATTTTTTCAAAGCCACCTGAAACAATCTTCAAAGTAAATGTTCCAGCGTTTACATCAACAGAAACATCACCAACTGGTGCGCCTGTTCCCTTCCAAACAGTTCCGTTTATCATGGTAACAGTCCAAACAGCTTCTAAACTTTCTTTTTGAAGTTCCGCAACCTTTTCAGCATCCAATCTTACTTGATTGTCATTTTCAATCATAGCTTCAATTGAACCAATAACACGGTTCTTTTGATACATAATAGAACCAGCGGCAGTAATCCCATTTGCATCATCATTGTTTCTTATTCCTCCTGGATCAAATTTGTTTCCTTCATTTGATTTTGGATAAAAAACACCTGATCCAACTGATGGATGGTTAAATCTTATTTCTATAATATCACCGTGACTAGCCATAATTATTTTTTATTGTTGTTTTAAAATTAATTTGAACCGAAATTGAAACCAGCTTCAGCAGTTGTTGATGCAATTCTAATGAAACCTGATCTTTTATATTTAAATAATGTTTCAAATCTATCAGGATTCACAGTTGATAAATTAACAACAATTGATTCCTTCATGAATGCAGTATCAGCAATTAATGAGCGCCCTGCAAGATTATCAGCATAACCAAATAAGATTGATTTCCATTGATTAGGCTTAACAACTTTTGAAGCAAATGTAATGTCGCTATTACCAGCAATTGCATGATCAACAACATTTATTTGTTCCAATAGGTAATATCCAAAACGAACATTGAAATCAATTGACAATGAACGGCAATATCTGAATTGTGGTGGTGTTTCACCAATTGGATGATACGTTGTGACAAAATCCATTACTTTGAATTTACCAGCAACCAAATCAACAGTTGAACATCCTTTTTTTACAATTGAATCTCTAAAATCATATGTTCCAGAAGTCCCAAGTGATGTTGGAACAGGCATATCAGGATATGACATACCAGACACATCCAAATGTGGATTGTCATTTGCTTGACGTGCAAACAATGAACACATATTTGCAGCAGCCTCAAAAGGAAAACCAGTTGATCCAAACGCTGGACATAACGCAATTGTTACATCATCAAGACGTGCATCTGTTATTGCTGATGGATCAGCTGAAACACTTCCAGTTAATGCAATAAATGGTTTCATCACTAATGCTGCAAATCTTCCAGTTGGATTTGTTGGATCAGGAATACCATTGATTGATTCAAGTGAATTCATAACCGCTGTAACAGTTCCGTATGTATTTAAAACAATTGTTGTCCATTCAGAACCAAGTAAATCAGAAGGAATTGTTGGTGTTCCAGAACCAGCAGCATTTACATTTGTTGTGTATGTAATTCCAAGATCATTTCCGTTTGTTTCAATAGAAATATTTAAATCATTTGATGTTAAACCCTTCCATTTTGAAGTTAATGTAACTTCATAATCTGTTGCTGATGCTGTAACAGGCGCACCAAGAACATTGTTTATTGCGTTTCCGATTTTAGCTGTAATATCTGCTGTTGTATCACCAGATATAATGCTGAAATTGTAGAATACAGAATCAAGTCCAGATCTACCATTCAAAATAACAGTGTGCGTTCCGTTTCCTGTTGCAACACCTGTTGGTGTTAATTCAAGAACTTTTGCAACAGCACCAACCGCAGCTTCTTGAGGAATAACAAATGTTGGAATTCCACCCAAACCGCCACCATTTAAAGGGCGTAAAATTCGCATTGCAAGATATAACGGTGAACCAAAACCATATAATTGACCAGCTTGTTGTGCCGATAATATTTCAGTTTCTTCAAGAACCAAGCCAGCTTGATTTGCATCATTGGCTTCACCAATAATCACCACCCTTTGCGGAAGATTAGGTGTGTTTTCGTTAAAATTTCCTTTTGTAATTTTATAACCAACTACTTGTGAAATTCTTTCTTGTCCTACTGCATCACTAGCCATATCTATTTGAATTTTATTTGAAGCAAAAATATATGATATTCACATATTTCTTTTTAATTACGGAATTTTTTATATTTTTGTTTTTATGAAAATAGGAATTTTAATACCAGATAGAAATGACCGCCCAAAATTCTTGAACAACTGTAAAAGAATGATGGAAAACCAAACAATGAAGGCAGTCATTCATGTTGTGGGTTACGAACCATTGAATCATAATGTGGATATTACACAACGTTACAGAATAGGATATGAATTTTTCAGAAACAAAAATTTTGATTGTATTCTATTAATTGAAAATGATGATTACTATTCACCAACCTACATTGAAATAATGGTGAATAAATGGATTGAATCTGGTAAACCTGATATATTGGGGACCAATTACACAATTTATTATCATATTGGAATAAATGCACACCTGATGATGAATCATTCAAGACGTGCATCAGCAATGAATACACTTCTAAAAGCTGATTTAGATTTTACATGGTGCGTGGATCATGAACCATATACAGATTTACATTTATGGAAAACTTTAAAAGGAATACTTTTTAAACCTGAAGAAATAATTTCAATTGGAATCAAACACGGTGTTGGATTGTGTGGTGGACGAAATCACATTGATTACCTTCATAGATATGTGAATGATGATTCTGAATTGTTATTTCTAAAAAAACACATGGACCAAGAATCATTTAATTTTTATACAACCGTTTTAAAATGAAATCATACATCATAAAACACGAAACAGTTAGTTCAAGAGGTGGTAAAATCTTGAAGCGTGGTGAAATATATCCAGAAACATTTTTTCTACGTGCAAACATTCCATCTTTAATTCTAAATGGATTTATTGCTGAATCAGATTCAGTAGAATTAATCATTGAAGATGAAATAGAACAAACCATTGTAATAAATAATTCATCTTTAAATAATCTTCCAAAATGGAAAAAAAGATTGGCAATTGTCACCGCATGTTGGAAACGTCCTGAAATTTTTGAAATGTTTGCTATTGCAACCAAGAAATTGAAGCATCCTGATTTGGAAATAATTGTGATTGTTTCAGGTTCTGAAGGCACGAAATCAAAACAGATGGTTGAAAAACATGGATTCATTTATATTGAAATTGACAATGATCCACTTGCAACAAAAATGAACGCCACAACAATTGTTGCAAATCAACTATCATGTGATTATGTTCTTTGTGTTGGTTCTGATGATCTTATAACAAATGAACTTCTTTGTGTTTATACCAAGCAAATAAACCTACAAGTTGATTATGTTGCTGTTTTGGATTGGTATTTTTATGATACCATATCAAAGAAAATGTCATATTGGGGCGGTTATACTGATTCACGAAGAATTGGACACACATGTGGTGCTGGTAGGTTAATTTCTGCAAGATTAATGAATGAATGGAAGTGGCAACCGTGGCAAATAAAACATTCAAAGATTCTTGATAATTCAATGCAGGATAAGTTGAGAACAACGCCACATACATCATTTATTTTTTCATTAAAGCAATTTAACCTGTATGCATTTGACATTAAATCAAACACAAACATGACACCGTTTGCATTGTGGGAAAATACATCATATATCAAAGATTCCAACGCTGAAAAAACCCTAAAACAAATTACATGTGTGGAATAAATGCAGTCATTAATGGATCGCTTAAGGATATTCAATCAATGATTGATAATTCATCAAAACGTGGTGTTTTTCAAGGTGTAACAAAAATTGCAAATTCATTTGTGCATTTCAATTGGCTTCCAATAACTGATTCAACAGCCAAAATGCAACCATTCACTTCAAATAATTATACAGTATGGATGAATGGATTCATTTCAAATTATGATGAACTAGCTGAACATTACAACATAAAATTAGAATCAAAATGTGATACAGAACTATTGGCAAAGTTCCTGGATAAATTCAAAGGAAAAAAACTAAATGAATTGAACGGTTTTTTTGCTGTATTATATTTCAATGGATTTGAATGGACAACATTCACTGATAAATTTGGAATAAAAAAATTGTATGAATACAGAAAAGAAAACAAGATATTTATTGCTTCAGAAATAAAATCAATTCTTGCTGCATGTCCTGAAATTGAAATTGATCAAATAAAAGCAGACCAATTCAAGTATGATCTTGGTGTAATGAATCCAAATTCAATTTATAAAGGAATCACCAGAACAAGAAAATTGGCACTTGTTATTCCTGAAAAAATAAACATTACCTACAATGAAGCAAAGGTTCGTTTAACAATATTATTTATTCAATCATGTTCCAGGAACAAAACAGAATTAAATGATTGTGTTTTCTTGTCTGGTGGAATTGATTCTGGAATAATTGCAAAATTCATGAAACCTGAATATAGTTTTTCAATGGATTACGTTGATTCAAAGTATTCAGAAATTGAAAACATCAAATTAAATTCAACTGGTAAACATTATTCATTGATTTGTAATAAGGAAATGTTCAATGAATATTCACATAAATTAATTGGATGCATTCAAGATCCAAAAGTTGGATCAAGTTACACAAATTTTGCATTGACTGAATTTGCTTCAAAATTTTGTACTGTTATTTATTCGGGTGCTGGTGGTGATGAATTTTTTGGTGGTTATCCACATAGAATTAATAAACCAATAAATGAAGTAATCAAAAGAACATTAAATGATGGTCCAAAATATGATGTTTCACATTTTGACTATGATTTGAAATTCTTAAATGGTGTTCTGAACATTGAAGATGCAATTGCTGGATTTCACACAATGGAAACAAGATACCCATTATTGGATAATGATCTTGTTGATTTTGCATTATCACTTCCAGATGAATATTTAAAAAATAAACGTATCTTGAAAGACATTTCAGGATTACATCCAGAAGTTATCAATGGAAGCAAAAAAGGTTTTTCAAATCCATATATGACAAATGATCAGTGGGTTGAATTTATAATTAATCAAATAACTAAAAAATGAACGATTTATACAACCATGATTGGATAAATATTGATGGAAATGATATTCATAAAACAGCCATAATTCATCCAAACGTTGTTCTTGGAACAGGAAATACAATTGGTGCATATTGTGTCATTGGATCTAATGGTGAGATGCGTGGTGTGTCACAAAAGGATTTCAAAGGCCATGTTCAGATTGGAAATAATAATGTGATTTCTGAATTCGTTTCAATCCAACGTCCTTTTGATAAAAACAAAATCACATTGATTGGAAATGATAATATAATAATGGCACATTCACACATTGGACATGATGTATTTATTGGTGATGGTTGTGAGATATGTACAGGAACAATCATTGGTGGATATGCTATCATTGGCAAAAAATCCAAAATAAAACTGGGTGTTACTGTTAGAAATAGAGTTTCTATTGGTGAAAATTCACTTATTGGCTTAGGATCTGTTGTTGTCAAAAATGTTGATGAAAATAAAATTGTTTACGGAAACCCTGCAAAGCTAAAGTGTTGATTTTGTTGGTTTTTAAATAAAAAACAAATACATTAAAATACATTTAAATATATTTTTAATTAATAATTTAAATCATGAAATTACACTTACTGTACACGTTCTGGACTGGTGATGATACAGACATGTTGCTTGATTCAATTGAACATCATAAACATTATGTTGATCAAATATCAGTTTTCATTCAAACCATATCAAATAAAGGAAATCATCATTTAATTGATGGAAGGTTGATTGATCACAACATAAAACAGCAATTAAAATTTGAAGTTCACGAATTTACACCAAATTTAAACCTATCAACCAAGGAAAATGAACGCGTAAAACACGATATAATGATTCAATATGCAAAATCAGAAGGTTCAACACACTTCATTATGGCTGCTGCTGATCATTTCTATTCACCTGAAATGATCCTGGAAGGAAAAAAAATAATCAATACAGGCGAATTTGATTTGATTGTGTCCAGAATGCGCACGTATTACAAATATAAAAATTGGATTCTAGAACCAATTGAATCATATTATATGCCATTCATACATAAGATGTACCCATTAACCAGCATTTCATCATCTGTAAAATATCCAGTACTTGTTGATCCATCTGTTAAGGTAAACACATCAACACATGTTTTTGTTATGGGTGACAATTGGTTGATGTACCATTATTCAATGATTAGAATTAACATTGAAAATAAATTTAGAAATGCAGCTGCTTCAATCAGATGGAATGAAAATCAAATTCAAGAATTTATTGAAGAATATAATAGTGCAAAACCTGGTGATAAAATAAAATATTTTCAAAATAGAACACTTGTTTGCATATAACAAAATTAAATTTTATATTTGAAGCCTTAATCATCTGATGTGGTTTCTGTGATTTCTGTAAGTAAAAAAAACCATCCACTTCCATGGGTGGTTTTTTATTTTTTACGAACAACAATATCAACATAATCCTTCCAAGTTCCGTTCTTGATTTTCAGTTCCTGAAATATGTTTTCAAGGAAAATATCTTTTACAACATTTGCATATAATCGACAGTCAAATAAGTGATTTTGGTGGTTTGGTGATTTCTTTTCCCAAATGAAATTACCTAGTTTATCAATTCTTTTTTCTTCAGCTTCAAAATGTGCAAAGTAATTTTTCAATAAATATAAACCACCTGATGGTGTTGGAAAATTCATAAAGTTTGCTGGCTGTGATTCCTGCCAATTTGGATCCCAAATTAACCCCATATACGTTGATAAAACATCTTTGGTATAGTTTGTTTCAACCATATATAAATCCTTTGATCTTTCAAGTGATTTTTTAAATGTTCTTTTGTCAATTTCAAGATTCTGATATTTGTTTTCTCCTTTACCTTTTAATCCAACAATTGGAATGCTGGTTGAATCCAAGAATTGAAATGCATGGTTTTTTTGATAACCGCAATCGAGTCCAGACATGAATATCATCATCCTTCGTCCTGTATCAGTTACAAATTCAGTTTCCAATATGTTCTTGAATTCATTCCATACGCTTTTTGGTGATCCATGTTTGTATGTGAATTTTTCACGGTCCCTTATTCCTGAATCTTTATTGAAGAATGTTCCAATCGATCCATGTCTAATTGAATAGGATGCGCCAGATTCACTATAAGCCACAATTTCATAATCAAGCCTTGCATCATCTTCAAGGCCATTCATATCACTTCCAAGTGTGATCATTACAATTTTACCATTGCCATCAGCAATTGAAAGTTTTTCAGGAATAGTTCCAATTTCATATGGCCTGATATTTTCCTGAAGCTGTGATGCTTTTGCTGATTCACCTGTTCGTTTATACGTATAACCAAGCACAAGATTCTGAAACGTTTTCCACTTTTCCTCATCCCTTTTCCCTCCAATTGGATTTGCTTCAAGGTATTTTCTAACATAATGTGTCCACGAAAACATATATGTTGGTGCATATAATGAAGAAATATGATAACTTCTGTAATTTGGTTGTGATGGTTTTGCTGTTGGAATCCATTTTCCTTTTCTGATTAATGATGTTTTGTCACTATCATCAAAGAAATTTCCGCATTTATAGCAAATAAAACCAACTGAATCTTCAATTAATTGATTTGATTCATCCAGTTGCCATGACATACCAGCATTTTCATTTTCATTTAATTCAGATTTTACAACCCAATCAATAATAATAAACTCATTACAACATGGGCATGGTATGTGGTATTTTCTTTGGTCCCCTAATAAATAAACTGGTTCAATGTTGGACGTTTCCTCAAGTTCAGGTGTTGAAATATAAAACAGTTTCATTTTTTTTGCATATGCTGAAAAACGCTGTTCAATCATTTCTTTTGTGGACCCTGATTGTTTGGTGTCAGATTTCATTGATTCAAAATCATCAATGAACCCATACTGCATGGAAATATTTCTTAATGATTTGTGATTTGCAATTCCTAGCTTCAAATATCCTGATGGAAATTCTTTCATTGAATCTGTATCACCTGACTTTGTATTCCTGGCACGCATTGATGTTGATTTTATCATTGATCTGATGCCTGAATTATCAATCATTCGATCCACTTTGTTTCCAGCATCCTTGACTAATTCTTCGTGACCTACCAAAAACAAAATGTTCCCTGGATTCTGTGATATAATCCAACCAATTCCACCTTCAATTACACCAACTGAAAACCCAATTTGTGCGCCCTTCATCACTGCAATGGTCCTTGCTGGATTATCAGGTGATAAACAATCAATTATTTCCTTTGTGTATGGTGAATTTTTATAAGAAAACATTCCTGGTATTGGCGAAACATCTGGTGTCATATATCTATTTTCTTCAACCCAATCTGAAGGTTTTATATTTGATATTTTTATCCTGGCGTTTTCAAGTATATCACTAAAAACATTTAAATAATCATTATTCAATTTTATGATGTCAGTATTTTTTTTCATGTCATTCTGTTGAATACTTTGGGTGTTATTCTGAATCAATTTCTTGTGCAACCTGATCAGATACAGTTGAGATGATAACTTCTAACTGTTTTTTTGTTTCAGAAATTGCCCTATCATGTGATATATTAATGATTTTAATCAATTCACCATTCATTTCTGATTCTTCTGATGCACTTAATTTTTTTCTATGTGAAAATTCAACCAGCAATAATTGCGCTGCATCCTTATATGATGAAATCATTGACTTTGAAAGCTGTGAAATCAAGTCCTTTACCATCTTTGTAGGTATGGTTTCACCTCTTAATTTTGAATTCTTCAGCTTTTTTTCTTCAATATCAACCAGCTTCTTTTCTAAATCAGCTTCATTTTTGCGGATCATTATCTTGTTGACTGTTTTTTCAGCTTCAGATGTTACCGGTTCAGATATTTTTCTTTCAATATTTATTTTTGGAATTTCAGATTTTGTTTTTTCAATAGGAACTTCAGATTTTGTTTTTTTGTTTTCACGCACCCATTTTGCAAACGCAGCATTAGTTGGATCAGTTATATCAACCAGTGTGTGATCATTAGCAAGCACAACAATGCGCCCACGTTTCACATATGTATCAACATACGATGCAACAACGCCAATCATCTTGGCAAATGCACCTTTTTTCATTATTGTTGACATTTTTAGATGGTTTTATTTTGTGATTTCATCTTGATTAATTTTCTTTCAAAAATTCTTCGTTCATTTCTGTTGAATCCAGAATTATTTAATTTATTAATTGATGATTCAACAGCTTTTACAAAACTTTCTTTATATGAAATCTTCATTTTAAATGATTTCATGGACATGAAAAGACACAAAAATCCACAAATCAATTCAATTCCACGCCCTGTTTTATTGTATTCAATCACTTCAAGAATGAATGCAACCATAAATGAAAACTGAAAAATATAAATACTTCCAATTGTTCCATAAAATTTGATGGCAAAAAAAATGTTTTTAGAATTCATGTTTAATGTTGGTTTTATTGGGTTGTTGATTCTGATTTTGTCAAAAATACGGATTTTTTTATTTAAATAGTAAACAAGAATATAAAAAATGACACTAATGGGGCTTTTTGGGGCTTCGCATTTAT
>Ga0209298_10000104_pt1 | contig 48779 bp, 63 predicted proteins | sample S_140806_EF_Meta_FD_187325 | JGI IMG/M metagenome (GOLD analysis project Ga0209298, IMG submission 187325) | Freshwater microbial communities from Lake Simoncouche, Canada to study carbon cycling - S_140806_EF_MetaG (SPAdes) (version 2) | ecosystem: Environmental > Aquatic > Freshwater > Lake ... | reverse complement strand
TCTGGGTCGATCAACATTCTCATAAGTTCAAGTGTCTCAGAGATGTAGATCAAACTTGCTGCTATTGATTGAGAAGGCTTCCCTTTTTCATAAGCAGCTATAGCTTCCACCATCCAGTCCGCTCCAGTTTTATTTAACATATTGCATCCTTTCAAAAAGAAGGTAAAATAGGTAACAGTATTATAGCGAAAATCAAGGGGAATTTCGATGGCAGATTTAGTAGGTGCTATAGAAAAACTGAAGAAACTTTTAGAAGACCGAGCAAAGCGGGTGGGGAGAGCTACGAATACTAATCCAGCACCTAACCCAGACATTACCACAACCAATAACTCTGTCATATACACCCCGCCTTCTGCTTGGATGAAATCACTAGAATACTTTCCTATGGCAAAGGCTCAATCAGGTTCAGTTGTAATGAGGGCCAGAGGCCCAAATATAGGTTATATATATCCAAGGGTAGGTAAGGCCACTTTTAATAAATGGGTGGCAAATAACTTCCGTGGAGGGTTTATATACTGGTATGCATCACCATCATTAAAAGACTATTCAATCATTGCTAGGAAAGCTCGACCATTTAGAAGAGGCGGGTCAGGTAGACTTGGTATTGTAGCGGTAAGAAACAGGAAGGTTCGAGGAACGATGTACACGGCTATACCTAAGAACATAAGAGACAGAGGCAGGGCTTCAGCAAGAATTGCCAAGAAAAACAAATGGAGATTATAATATGTACCTAAATCCATACTATCGCCATATACAAGAGATGAAACGATTCTATGTCGAATCTATTACCAAGGAAGATATGGCTATCGTAAAAAACTGCTTGATCAGAAGTATGCGTGGAGGAAACACAAAAGCAGTAGAAATGTTTATGAGATTCACCGAATGGCAAAAAGAATTAGATGCAGCAGCAGATGCTAGGCATGAACTTCAAACCATCATGGGTTCACCTACGGATGGTTTGATGAAATCGCTTCGCCCTGGGTCGATGAATATTTCTACCGGACAGCTTGAAGAAAAGAAACAGGCTTGATATATTAACTTAGTCCGAATGATTCTAGGGCTTGTTTTCGCAATTTCCTGAGACTAATTCCCCTCGTAGTAGAATTGCATCAGAGGGGGAAGTTTCATTCGGACACTTTAAAATCTTTGCATTGCATACAATTTTTCCAATCCGTTTTGCCATGAATATCACATAAGCGAACCCACTTCTTAGGGCAATTACAATTTTTTCTGTCGATTACTTTCCCAATGTGTTCGCACTTTTCTGGGTTAATCATCTCCATTGGCTTTTTAAAAAAAGGAGAATCAGTTATTATGCTTTTTTTAAATTCTAATATTTGGTTGTAGTCTGGAGGCAAGCTGTGCTGTTGGTCTTCGTCAATATCTTCTTCTATTGTTATATCGCACATAAATCCATATCTACCTGTGGATTCTGTTGGAACTAAAGGGATTTGTGGTGCTGGCCCAACAATGTATACTGATGGATTATAATAGTTTCTACCTCCATCATTTATAGTTATAGAAACAACCTTATCACTATTACTTCCAGTACCAAGAACTGCGGTAAAAGACCCTTCCATTCCACCACGATCACCATTTAAAACACGAACTTGTGGAGGGCTTGTATATCCAGATCCTCCAAATAAAGAAGCAAAACCAATTATTGCCCCTCTGTTAGAAGTTTCATTACCAACTACTGCTTGTGCTGTAGCACCAGATACATCTTGCCTTTCAAATGCAAATGGAAAAGCATAATTGTATTTAAAATTAATTGTGCTTAAATAAAACTTTACATTTTTATATTTAACTTTTAAAGGTGAAAGTGAAATGTATTCAACATAATCATACCCATAATAACTACCTAATTGATCTCCATAAATTTGGTAATTAAGAAAACCAGCATCGTTTGAAATAACATAATTTAAAAAAGGAGAATCTTTCTGGACAAACCCAAATGATATAGGAAGGGCTTTTTCTGCACTTGAAAAAACAGCGTTAAGTCTCATTTCTCCAAAATCAAATGCCACTTCGTTTGTAATGTAATCAACATTAAGAGCATCTAGTTCTGGGTTGTTTGCTTCGTAATTATCGGTTTTAAAATCTAAATACCTTGGAGCATTTTCCAAAGAAATATCTTTTTTTCTGTACTTGTATTTTACTTGAAAAGAAGCGTAATAATTTTGATATGGGCCAGTAATAAAAATGCTTTTTCCATCAATTGCATCTTGATATGTTTTAGCCATTTTTATCAAGCATCTACCCGCTGGTTGACTGTTGCTTGTTATTTCTCTAACAAATATACAATAATACAATTTGTTTGTTGGCAATGGGGCAAGAAATTTTGGAAGATACCCATTATAAAACTTCATTTCATTACCAGTCTGAAGAACTTCTGGTGGTGCATCAATTAGTATGCATCCAGCAAAATCTTCTTCGTACTGAGTGGAATCATAAACTCTTGAAAAAGTCCTATATGTGCTGTTTCCATTAAAATACACGATCTTATATCTGTACTCAAATTCACCTTCTTCATAATCCACAACATCCTCAACAATGTTGTTTTTACGGTTAACATATGGGTTGTATTGAATATCTATTCTTTGACTATATTTGTTAACATAAAAAGTTGCACCTTGATTTGTATCAGGAGGTATAAATATAGTGTTGTTGTAAAAAATACCGTAATCAATAGGTTCGGAGTAAAAGTTATTCCCATTCCAAGTTGCTAAATCAAATTCATATCCAGCAACTCCAATACCAATATCATTTGGACTTTGTAATTTAAATTCTTTTGCAGCATCATATATGCAATTGTTTTCTTGAGGTATTTTTTTGTATTCAGAAAAATTAACTTTGAACCTATCCATTCTTTTTAATCTGTCAGGTATGCTAGTCAACTTACAAAGCGGTTCTGATTGAACTTTTATTTCTGCATCAAAATAAAATCCATATGCAACATAACTAGTTATAAACTCAGGAACTTTATTCCAATTTGCCAGAACATCTCTGTTGTTTCCTTCATCGTTCTTAAAAACAGCAGAACCAATAGTTGGAGAAGACATAAGTATGTTTTTTATTAATATAGTGGTTTCACCATTTTCATCTGTTGAAGAACTAATGCTAGTAGAAGAATCATAACGAGAAGAAAAAACTAAATTGTCTGGTCTAAAAAACGCTGTTGACCTTAAAGAAGAATTAACGCTATATCCTGTTTTAACCCCATCGGTGTATTCTACATTGTAAGTGTTTATGGTTGGATAAAATGTCTGCCTAAATATCTCGTCATATGTTCCTCTAATAACGGCTGGTGACCTATACTGTTGCCACCAAAAAGGGAACTGACTTAGTTCTGGATGGTAATCCCATACAGAAATATTATTTATCCCATATGCACAAAAATCTGTAAAATAAATATTTTCACTTCTATTTATGTATCCATAATAAGCTGGGCCAGTAATATAATCAGACGGAGAACAAGTATACATTGTTGCTATGAAGTCTTTTTCAAAAAAAATAGAAAACTCTATATAAAAAGAACCGTTTAAAAAATTAAAATCAAATCGGTTTAATACATATCCACCCGAAATCATTATTTCTTTTAAAGCATCTTCGTATCCAATAAGGCCTCCACTAACTGGGTGAGTTGGTGACCTTGAATATCCATCTGGAGCAATGTACTGATGACTAACAGCATTGAATGCTGGCAAAGGTTCAAAGACCTTTTCAACAGTATTGCTGCAAGAATTGTTTTTTTTAACAGACAAACTAACATCGTTTCCCGCCATGAAATCAAAAAGAGCTTGATAATTTCCAGCATCAATTGGTGGTGGTGGTTCTGGTTGAACTGAAGATCCAGCACCAAACTCTTTTTCTATATCTTCAACACTACAAGCTGGGGTATTAAATGGTTCACCAAGAGCAGCGGGTGTATACCAAACATAATTAGTTTGATCAAGTATTGACGAAGCAAATTGAGTAGAATTCAATCCTGATTGACAAGTTGATAATGCTAAATACGCTGCATAATCCCCGCTTATATCTTGGTTATTAAGAGTAGATCCAACATAAACTGTAACATATCCTTGAACATATCCAGACCCTGGGTTTGTTATACTTACAGATGTAAGCTTTTTACCACTAAGAACTCCTACTCCAACAAATCCATTTCCTAAAACTGGCCCTGGATTAGGATTTGCATCTCCAACAACTATTGATGGAGGATATTCAAATATTTCTGCCGAATCGACAACTTCAATAGAAACAATTCCACCATTAGAAACAACAGGTGCTTTAAATACTGCTGATTGATAACCAGTAAAACCCCAATAACTCGGAAGGAAATACTGAGTAACAAGGCCTCCAATTTGAGAGAAATAATTATCAAAACCAGCCATTGGGTTTACAAATGAAGCCCCATAAGGATAAGAATTATTTAAATAAGGTGTTGCTGGAAATCTAGTACCAGAAGTTGGAATCCAACTTGTATATGTAGATCCAATAATAAATCTGTAATAACTTGTAAAGCTACTATTGTAATTTTCAAAAAAACTAGATGGGCTTCCAGAACATTTTCTAAAGTTGTAATATTTTAAAGATTTAGCAAAAGATGGTCTTGATTGAACTTGAGGTGAATCCCAAGGTTCAGAAAAATTCCAATACCCATATATTATATTGTAATATTGCCAAGAATTATTGGTATAAAACTCAAAAGATGATTCGGCATTAAAATCTAAAGTGTATTGTAATTCTGGAAAAGCACCTTGAGGCATCTTGTATTCTGTAAAACCTATTGAGCCAGCTTCTTTAAAATTAGAAAATGAAACTGTTGGTTCAACTTGTTTTTTTATGCAATACGAGCAAGTGCAACAGGATACCCCATCTAAACTCAAATATTCTTGGTTTAATCTTGCTATATCTTGTTTTACATCGTGACCTTCTTTATATGCCATTTTTCCCCCTATGGAAGGCTATGCCACCCTTTAACTCCAGCAGAATTCGTTCCGTAATATTTGTTTGGCCCTGGGGTCAAAGTGTCGTTTACCAAAACAAAATTCAAGTTTGAAACCAATTGAGAATTATTTGGAACAATAGAACCTCCACCTTGAATAAATGAATAATCAAAATATCCAACTCCAGCAGATGTTGCTTTTACCAGTTTTATTGAATCTCCAGTTGGCAAAGCTTTTGGCCCATCAAGAAGATTTACAAAAGATGTTTTTAAAACTGTAGATGACGAAGGAGGACTTGAAACAAAATTTATTGCATTCCCAAGCGAATTAACGGCTAGAAAGTAATTTGCAGCACCACTATATGAATTTGGTGTGTCTATAAGAGATATAAACGACTTTTTAGCATCCTCTATAATAGCAATACTTTCTGATGGATAAAGAGTTGCATATGTGACAGACTGACTTCCACCTATGCATACAATATCTGTTACAACATTTAATCCTGTTGGCCCAGCAATTGCCGTATTTACCACCATAGCAATTGGCCTTGAATCCGATCTTACTGGATCATTTGGATATGGATCGTAAGATGCACCATAATAAAACCCAAGATACCTTCTGCCATCAGCCAAAACGCTTAAATTTAATTCTCTTGCCCAGAAAGACCCTTGAAGTGCCCCAGACTGATCCAATGAATCCACTGAATTTGCAGAATAATAAGCCCCATGATTTATTGCACTTGGAACTATTTCTAAAACGAGTTTGCTTGAAGGGTCAATACTTCTAATAAATTCATAAACATCTCGGCCATCATTTGAGTCAACCCCTCGAAGTCTAGCAAGATAAACTAATCCTTGACCAGATACCCCAATATTTCCAGTAAAATTCCCTTGATTGCTTGGTTCATCAATATCATACGGCATTGCGTACATTTTTGGGCATGAATCTCTAGTAGCAAAATCTGCTTTAAGACCACCAATGTCTTCAACAAAGCCTGTTCCATCCCAAATAACTTCATAGAAATCGTAAAAACGATGATACATATTTGTACTGTCAAAAACTGCGATTGCAGTAGCTTGAACACCACCTTCTCCTGTTGGAGGGCCAATTGTAACAATTGGGTTTGTATAACCAGTTCCAAATTCAATTGGAATTATAGAACTGATAACACCATTGTTGAGCAAAGCTCTAGCTGTAGCCCCTGTTCCACTACCTCCTGATACAGAAACATTTGGAACAACATCGTATCCTGACCCACCATTAGTTACTACATATCCCCGATAAGGTATTTTATTGTTTACTCTAACATAAATAAATGGGCTATTGCCTTCATTTGAAATAGTAAGTGAATCGGTGGATGCATCGTATCCAGCATTCATCCCACCACCTTGAACAGGTTGTATTCTCATTTTTTCCCCTTAAAAAAAACAGGACACAGTTTTAATTGTGTCCTGCAATTATCATACACATTTGCTTTTTAATCAAGGTGTTTTAATCAATAAAGCCATGCATTGAATAATTTGTGGATACTGCATAAAGTTGCTGGATTCAGACGATAAAACTGATTTTGCAAGTTCATGTGTTGGAACAGGGATTCCTCTGATTCCAGTCATAATATAGTCTGAAAAAGCATCAACTGCCTGATCTCTAGTAACTTCACCTTTAATAAATCTTGAAAAGATATCGAGTGAAGGATGAACTGGATTCATTCCAGGTTGACCACCAATCATATTTGGAGGTATAGACATTTGAGGATTCATAAAACTTCCTTTCTATCTGCCACAGCAACTAGAACCACGAAGGCTAAATCGAAGCTTTCCACCACGGAAAACTTTCGTGTCTTCTTTAACCGTTTCAATCTTAATGGTTTTTTCGACCTTCTTTTCAACTTGCACTACTGGAGCAGAGCATTGCCCATTAGAACATGAAGAACCCTTGCGGATTGGTAAATCGATCACCATAGCTACCGTCAACACTAAACTAAACATATTGCTTCCTCCTAAAGAAAAAAAGTACCCAAGCACATTATATCGACCACTCGATAGTTCGTGCAGGGTATCCATCAAAATTAGAGAAAGAAAAGACTTCCTCTAAACAGATTCTATCCATATCTTTGGCTTTAATCCAGTAGGAACCTTTGGGTTCACCGAAATTGCCTAGCGGGGTTCCATGAGCATTACCCCATGAATTTTGAATTAAAAATATCAAACCGAAATCTGGATGGGTGGTGAATCCTAAACACGATTGCTGATGCCCCCATGATTGATTTCTTGAAGCTAATTGGACAGCAGGGGTTCCAGACGGTTTTATTTTAATATCGCTAAAACCCCACCAACCAGAAGCAATAGTCACAGGGTATCCATGCGATAAAGCCTGTTTAACCTCATCACTATTTTTTAATTTTGAAGTGCTTTGAACTTTAAATTTGTTAGCCGATTTAGAAAGGTCAACAGGAGGCTTATCCCCATTCGACCAAGCAGTTTCTGCTGATGCACCAAAAGTCCATGATCCGTCTTGTTCTTTGATTGGTTGCGGGCAGTTTTCATCAATCGGAGGGCAACCGTCTTCATGAAGAGATTCAGCCATTGAACTACCAAAAGAACCATCTCCTGTTCCATGCAATCCACCACGCTTACGAGATTGACCATAATTATAAAGAATGAATGGAATTCTCCATTCTTCAAATGTTTGCCGTTGAGATATTATTTCAACCGCTTGTAGTGTAGCCATTACCGCTAAAGCACCGTGACCTACGCATGAACCAGTTTTCTGATTCCAAGGAAAAAATTCGTAACCAGCAGCTTGGTTAACCACCTTGTAAAGAAGTGATTCTTTTAAATCCAATGGAGGGCCAGCGATTTGAAAAGGAATTAACTTTGCGTTAAACTTATCTTGAAGTTCTTGAGGTTGCGATTCAATTGGAATCCAGCCAAATTTATTGGGTTCAATTGGTGGTTCTTTTGCTTTATTTCTTTCGCCAAATTTTGGCTGGTTTTCCATAGACATTATTTTAATTCCTTTGCTATCTGAGTAAATTCGTTAGTAAGAAGATCCCTTAGTTTTTGGTCAAGTTTAAGCGTTCCATCCTTTGGAAGTCTTTGATTCAATCTCTTTCCAATTACATCCCTGAGATTAGCAAGTTCGTTTTCCATAAATTGTTTATTTATGGTTGCCTTTGCTGCCTTGAAAACATCTGTAAGAAATTCGTAGTCGTTTTTCTGACATTCTTTTGCAAGTTCATCGTAGAACATAGACAACCACTTGACTTGCTCTTTGTCCTCTTTTGCTGCTGCTGCTTTAATATCGCTATCGGGATTTACTGGTGGAGCGGGTGCGGGTTCATCACCAATTACTACAGATGTAAACGCTGGATCAGATGGCCCAAACCCATCACCCACATAAGCAAACAATCTGTACACACCTTGGATCTGAGAAGTAACTACCAGGGTTTTGGAGTCCTTTAGCAAATCCACAGGGAAAATGTTTAGGCCTTTATCAATTGAAACCCATTTGACTGCTTTAGATTCAGTCTTGGCTGGAACGCTTATAAAAGCTCCAGGTTGACCAGAAACCTTTGCGGGTAGCTCTATCGTTGGTATTTGAAGAAACACTAAAAAAAGAAAGTTTATCACGGTCTGCTCCTTATTCGTTCTGCCATGTTTTTAGAATCTATCAAACAGTACACATTTACTGATGACCATTTTTTTGCGTGACCAAAAAGAAAATGACAAGGTCTGCATAGCGACAGTAAATTTTTTGGCTCCATTTCTAAAGATGCATCTTTACAAAATGGTATCAGATGGTGGACTTGAAGCAAATTGGGATCATCCTCAAGGCAAGCAGCACACTTAGGATTCCGTTCTAGATGTGCTGCTCTTACCTTGGCCCATTGTGACCCCCGATTATAAAAAAACAGAGATCAATAACTTTAGAGCGGTCTTAAGAACGATTGCCCAAGGGATGATTCCAATTGTAATCGGATTTCCGTGGAAATCACCCTGGGGAATTGCTTGCTCAAGAATTGCAGCAAAGTCTTCAAGAGAGACTTCTGATTGCTGAAATATAAGCTTATCGTCAGGAACAACTTGGTCAGCAGCGTAGCCAACAATGTTCCAAAGTGCATTACAAAATTCTTTATTACCTACATCTTTCTTTCCACGAAGCCTGTCAACAACAAGCATCATGGCATCTGTAGGCATCGTCTGAGGAAAACTAATCATGCTTCACTTCCTTTTTTAAAGTCCTAGTGTAATTTAAAACCTCTGTCAAAATCCTCAAGCTTTCCGCTTGAGCCCTGGCTACTTCGCCAATCGAGCTTTCTAACCTATCTATAAATACCATATGTCTCTGGTGCAGGGGAAGTAGAATGTTTTGACCTAGCCAACTAAACCCCTTGTAAACTGCCCATAAAAGGAAAACAAGAAAACTTAAAGACACTCCGAATCGCTCGATAATGTCTATGATATTGATGTCTGCGAATATCATTTTCTAATCTCCAATAAATAAACATTTTAACATTTATACCTGAGAATTAAAATAGTCTTTTAACAACTTTTTTAACTGCTGAACTTTAATTTCAATCTCGCTTCCATCAGGGAAAAAATCAGTATCTTGCGTGTTTCTTTTATTAGTCCTGTTAGTAAATGAAATCATTAACCCGCTTGATTTAGAACCATCAATGAGCGTTGATTCAGACTTTTGAATAATAATATCCATGATAACTCCTAAGTTTTAATGATGTAATTCAATCCAATCGTAGGTTGCATATTAGTTAAACTTGCACCAGTTCCAGGGCCATTCCCAGTTGTTTGACCCGCTGTGGGTGTAAAAGTGTGACTGTGACCACTATTAACATTTGTGTTACCGTGATTATGATCACCATTGTTTTGTATAGTAGCATTCAAGTTATAGATTTGATAACTACTTCCAGCACTTAGATTTGCACCACCACCCGAACCAACATACATTAACAATGAATTATTTGAAGTATGATTATGACTTCCAGCATTAGCACTAGCGTGATAGTGACTGCTTTCTGTATTCAATGTTCCAGCAGGGGAAAAAGTATGTGAGTGCGAGGGAAGGTTAGTTGCCCCAACCGTTATGTTTTCTTCACCAAGTGTTCCTCCTAAAGTCCTGGCCGTTGCTCCAGAATAAGTGCCAGTTCCTACACCAGCACCTACCCTTCCACGCATATCAGGCAAGTTGAATGTGGTTGAACCATCTCCTTGACCATATGGGCTAGAAGTAGTTCCTAGTGCTGTCCACAACGAACTATATGTAGTTCTTGAAACCGCATCTCCATTACATAATAACCAACCTGTTGGTGCTGTAGTTGTAACAACCCCTGCTGATGCAGATTGTGTTATAGCACCCGCAAACATTTGCATTGAAGCGGATGGGATTGTTGTTCCAGTAGATACTGTTCCCCATGAAGAATTACTTCCATCAGTAGTTAAATATTTTCCGCTATTGCTTGTTTGACTAGGAAGCAAAGCATTTACCGCTGCATTAGCTGTAGTTTGTCCTGTACCACCTTTTGTTATAGGTACAGTAGCAAGTGTAGTTGTAATTGAAGTTGTACCGCTTCCAGTTACATCTCCACTTAATGTTATGGTTTGATTAGCAGTCAAATAAGTTGAAGTATCTAATGCAAAGGTATTTGCTGCTGTCATTTTTACAAAACTTGCAGAAACATATGTTAACCCTGCTAAAGAAGTCAAAGATGCTGACGAAGCTTGACCACCCAATCCTGATAAAGTGTAAGTAGGAATATTAAGCGTATTGGTTGTTAAAGTTGCAGCACCACTTGAACCAGTAACTGTTAAGGATGTTATTCGATTTGTATATGCTGTATTAAAGTTTGTGAAATCTGATGAACTTAATGCACCACGATTTAATGCAGATGCTGTAGGAATATTTAAGGTTATAACAGGGGTTGTTGTACCTGTTGCAACTGTACTAGATACATCTGTTCCTGTTGTGCCTAAAGTTAATGCTGCAACAGATGTAACTGTTCCAGTTGTAGAAGAAGTTCCAGCACCTATTGCCGTTCTAAAAGTTGCAGCATCTAAAGCAGAAACAGTATTATCTAAGTTAAATCTCGGGAATGTAACCGCAGTTGGATTTGTGAGGGTAAACAAGTTTGAACCAACTGTTGTTGCACCTAAAGAGGTTCTTCCTGTTGCAGCTACAAGGCTAGTAGCACCACCATCCCATTGAAGGTAACTAGTATAAGCAGTATCCCAATTTCCCTGTTTCGTAGTTGTAGGAATTGAGTATCCAGAAGTTAAAGAGAATGCACCAGTAGTATTCGTGTATGTCAAACCTGTTGCACTTGATGATAAATCCGTAAGCTTAATACCACCTAAACCAGCAAGAGTATAAGTAGGAACATTGAGCGTATTAGTTGCTAATGTTGCAGATCCAGAAGATCCTGTGGTAGTTAACGATAAAATCCTATTAGTATATGCGGTGTTAAAGTTACTCCAATCAGATGAACTTAAAGCACCTCTGTTTAATGCAGAAGCGGTTGGAACATTTAGTGTAATAACAGGGGTTGTAGTTCCAGTAGCTACTGTACTACTTAAATCAGTTCCAGTCGTTCCAAGAGTTAAAGCAGCAACAGATGTTACAGATCCTGTTCCATAAGCAGTTGTATCCAGAGAGAATGTTCCCGCTGCTGTCATTTTTACAAATGAAGAAGAAACATATGTAAGGCCAGCAACAGAAGTTAAATTTGTAGACGAAGCTTGCCCACCTAAACCGCTTAAAGTGTAGGTTGGAATATTAAGAGTATTAGTTGTTAATGTTGCTGCACCTGATGAACCAGTAACGGTTAATGAAGAAATTCTGTTTGTATAAGCTGTATCCCATGTTGTTTGGGAAGATGTTGTTGGAATTGAATAACCAGCAGTCAAAGTTACTGCTAAAGTTCCTGATGATGTTATTGGCGTTCCTGTTACAGATAACCCTGTTGGTACTGTAATTGCTACTGAAGTAACTGTACCTGTTGTTGATGATGTACCAGCACCAATAGCAGTTCTAAAAGTTGCAGCATCCAAGGCTGAAACCGTATTGTCTAAATTAAACCGTGGAAATGTTATTGCTGATGGATTTACTAGGGTAAACATATTACTACCAACAGTAGTTGCACCTAAACTTGTTCTACCAGTTGCAGCTACTAAATTAGTTGCACCACCGCTCCATTGTTGCGTTTGAGTATAAGCAGTATCCCATTGAGTTTGTTTTGCTGTTGTTGGAATCGCATATCCAGATGTTGCAGAGAAAACTCCAGTTGTATTTGTATATGTTAATCCGGTTGCAGTTGAAGATAAACTTGTAAGTCCTATGCCACCTAATCCAGAAAGTGTATAAGTTGGAATATTCAAAACATTAGAAACCAAAGTTGCGGAACCTGATGAACCAGTAACTGTTAATGATGAAATTCTGCTAGTGTAAGCTGTATCCCATTGAGTTTGTTTTGTGGTAGTTGGGATTGAATAGCCACTAGTTAAACTAAATACTCCTGTTGTATTCGTATAAGTCAATCCTGTTGCAGTTGATGAAATTGACTTTCTTGCATCTGTATCTGTGTATTGGGTAATTGTTGTTGCGATAGTAAAACTAGGATAAGTTCCAGTTACAGAAATTCCTGTTCCATTTGTCAATGTAACAACTTGGTCAGGTTCAGAATTTGTAACAGTTACATCACCTGTTGCAACATCTACTGATACACCTGTTCCAGCAATAATAGATGTAACGCCAGCACCAACCCATTGAATAGCAGTTCCTGTTGAAGAAAGAAGCTGACCAGAAGTACCTAAAGAATTTGAAGCATCTTTAATCCCTGCCCCAGGTTTAATATTCATGCTAGAATCGCCAGTAATCCAGCGAACATAAGCATCTGGGCCTATGGCTAACTGTTTGTCCGCAGTAGGATCGGCAACATTGCAATCAAATCCTATGGCAACATTATAACTTCCAGATGTCATATCACCAGAAGCACCACCTATAGCGATATTGGCTATTCCTGTGGTAAGAGTTCCGTTTGCACCAAAACCAAGAGAAACATTGTATCCAGAAACATTATCTGTGGTAAGACCATAGACAATACCTGCTGTATCAGCATCAGCATTGGTAGGAATTGATCCGCTAAAACCAATCGTGAAATCAGGGTATGTTCCAGTAATGGTTATATCTGTACCTTCAGTTAAGGTAACAGTTTGATCAGGTGCATCATTAGTAATTATCCCTGTTGTATTATCGTAAGAAATTCCAGTTCCAGCAGACAAAGATAGCCTTGCATCAGAATCTGTATATTGGGTAATAGTCGTTGCGATAGTAAAATCAGGATAAGTACCAGTTACTGAAACACCAGTTCCATCTGTTAATGAAACAATTTGATCTGGTTCTGAATTTGTAATAATTCCTGTTGTATTATCGTAGCTTATGCCAGTTCCAGCGGATAATGCTAATCTTGCATCTGAATCCGTGTACTGAGTTATTGTTGAATCAATCGTAAAGTCAGGATAAGTTCCAGTAGCATTAATGCCAGTTCCAGAGGTGATCGAAACAATTTGATCAGGAGCATTATTGGTAATAGTAAAGTCTGGATATGTACCTGTTACAGAAATTGCCGTTCCGTTGGTTAATGAAACTGTTTGATCTGGAGAATCATTAGTAATAGTAAAATCAGGGTAAGTTCCTGTTACAGAAATCGCTGTACCATTTGTCAATGTAACTGTTTGATCTGGCAAAGAATTAGTAACAGTAACATCGCCTGTTGCAGTATCTACTGATACACCATTTCCAGCAATGATTGATGTTACCCCAGCAGCACCATCTGAAGCAGCAGTAATTCTTCCGTAGACATCGATTGTGATATCTGCATTAGTATAAGCTTTTGCAGAAACACCAGTTTCTGGTAAATCAATTTTGATTGTTCCAGAAGTCGTAACAGGAGAATCAGAAATTGTTAATGTTGAATTAGTTGAAGACAATCCAACAGATGTAACTGATCCAGATCCACTAGCATTTCCATCAAAAACTTGATGAATAATTCCATTTGAGTCTCTAACATAACCTTTCTTATCTGTGACATTTATTGCAAATTCATTAGTTTCCATATCACCAGAATTTGGAACTGATGCAGGGATATATGACCGTTTTGGCTTAACTGGAATTGGGGGATTAGGATTGCCTGGGTCTTGAACAAATGTAATTGTATTTGATGAAGCAGGGGTTAATCCAGCAGCAGTAAAAGATAAATAATAAGAACCATAACCTGTGATAATTAAATCCGTGAAAACAACATTTCCAGATACTGGTTCTACAGTTAAAGTTCCTGATGCAACCGCTGTACCAGTAACAGCTACTGCTCCTACTGTAACCGAAATCAATGTTCCAGGTACTATATCACCGTTTACATCTACTATTTTTACAGACGGTTGAGTTGCCAAAATGCTTCCAGAAAGACTACTTACTGGCTGAGTAACCATTATGATGGCAACTTCTGGAAGCGGTTCCGGTGGATCTGGTACAAAATAAACAGTACCTGTTACATTGTCATCTCCAAATGCACCAGAACCGTCTTTGATGTAATTTACTTTTACTTGATCATTTGCTGAAACTCTAAATGATGTAGAAAAATTATCTTGTCCAGATGCTTGCCAAATTGGGATTGTATTTCTAAATAATCCAGCAACATCAGAAGCAATTTCGGAATCAACTGTAAGATTAGGAAAAATAGTTCCTGATTCAGTCGTTTGAAATATTATTTCGCCAGTTGTATTTACGGAGTGATTTGTTGATTCTATAACATACGGATTACCAGATTCTCCTGTTCCAGAATAAGTCATATTCAATGGAGTGCCAAAAACATTTAAAGCCATTACCATGTACCTCCATCAGAATATACCCAAGCTTGTACATTTTGATTATTGTATGTTAACAACTGACTTGTTAATCCACCCGCTGGAAGAGGGCTTATTTCAGATGTAGTTACATCTGTTATCTGCCCAAATGAATTAACTGAAAAAACAGGTATATTAAAAGAGTTGCCATATGTTCCAGATATTACTCCGCTTAAATTCAAATTTACTGCTAAAAACCCGTTTGATGTAATTGGAGTTGATGTAACAGATAATGTAGAAGATGTTAATCCAACAGAAGTTACTGTACCAATGCCACTTCCTGGTTCTCCAACTGGCAAACTTGTTGCCGAAGTTATTCTACCGTCAAGTCCAACAGTTATCTGGGGGATAGAAGAGTTGCTTCCATATACACCAGTCACAACTCCAGTTGGAGATGTTTCTAAAGTAATATTTCCATCTGTCACCCTTGGCGAATTTGTCACGGTTAAACTTGATGAAAGAATACCAATAGAAGTCAAGCCTTGTGTTGGAAGCGAAATAGATGCGTTTGTAGCATTAGTTAACTGTCCTTTTGAATTTACTGTAATAACAGGAATCTGTGTTCCAGAACCATATGTTCCAGAAGAAACACCAGTAGTTGCAAGATTGGCAACAATAGTTCCTGATGAGGTTATAGGAGAACCGGAAATGACAAAATCAGTTGAGGTGATTTCAACTGAATTTACAGAACCAACTGTTCCACCTGTGACCACCACAAGCGGTGAAGCAGAAGTTCCATTTCCAGTAAGCGTATTGTTATGCGATACAGCAGTTAAATATTTTGAAGAGATGTCTGGTATATCTGCTGCGTTAATAACTCTAAAGGATGGCAATGCTGACCCAGTCAATGGCCCAGCAAGAAATGTATTAGCACCAGTAGTTATAAAATTTAAATCAAATGTTCCATTGGTAGTAATCGGACTACCAGTAACTGTAAACACATTGGACTGTGCGGTCATGCTTATTGATAAAGATGATGGAGTAAAACTAACATACCTGAGAACCGCAATGTTGCTATCATCTAAAACCGTAACAGTAGATACTGGATCAGATATAGTTGAAGTCACCTGTGGAGAAGCAATGGTTACCCCAACAGGATCTTCCAATACAGTCACTCTTGCAAAAATATCTGTTGCCATGATGCTCCTTACGGTACTGGTCTAGTGACTTCGGGAGAAACCGTAAAGCTGCCTTGAACAAGCCTGATAACTTCAGCACCAGTCTGGATTTCAAGGTCATATTTATAAGCACCAGTTGGCAATGCTTCTGTATCATCTGCTGTAATATCAAGCGTAATGGTATTATCTAAAAGAGTTATTCTGCTGTTTTCTGTGGTTAATTCAATAATAATTGTCTCAGAAACAACGGTTGGGCGAACTTGCATTCTTGCAGTTGATGAGTTGTAATCGGGTTCGGTATTATCAGCGTTTACAACGGATATATTCCGCTGAAAAGTTGCACCTTGTTCGCAGATTATGTTATATGTTCCCGCTAACATGAATACTCCTTATTCTTGCGATTCAAGTGCCATTCTATACGGTTTTGCATTAAACATCAATTCAAAAGGATAACTTCCGTATATTGGCCTTTTCTTTCTAGCTGGTGAAGGGGCAGGACTTTCTACATCTTGTGAAACAACAGGATAATATTGCTTGTTAACTTGAGTTTGGGCTAAATTGTGGCCAGCATTGACATAACTCAAATTGTCTGGATTAATTATACCCTTGGGGCTTGATGGGTAAATAGTTCCTGTTTTTGAATAAGAATAGATCGGAATGTAAAGAAAACTAAAAGTAATATCTGTGTACAAGATATCGTTGATTCTAGGAAGATCAGCAACTTGGTCTAAGCTGTAGGCAAAGACATCAAACTGATTCTTCATTTTTTGGGTGTTTGTGAAGCCAGTAAAAAGAAGCTCGCCAGGCCCATAACCAAAAAACCAATTCTGGTTAACTCTTCCAAGTGCTTGAAATATGTTTGTAGATGCATCTTCACTCGGATCAATAAAAGAATATGGAACTATATTCCAAGTCATCTTTAAAACAACTTTTGGAATAAGTGTTTTTCCATAAAATCCAGCAATAGACTGGGAATCAATCTGATCAACATCAGATACAAATTTGAATGAACCACCCTTCATGGTTAAAAATTCAGCGGAAGTTTCTGTTGTGTATGTGATATACCTTGCATATTCACGATAAGGATCTCCAGAAACAGTTTTTTGTTCCCCTTTGTCGTTGTAATATATTGCATATGCACCAGATATTGTATAAGCATTTGCATAAGCAGCGTTGAGCCTGTCCATTGTTGCATCATCAGTAGTAAGATAAGGTCTTGATGAAAACTCAACTGTAACTTCATATTTGTCGTATATCAAATAATATGGCTGAATTGTTTGCCATGAAGTTCCACCAGCAGTATTCCATCTTAAAAGTGGTGATGATGGATCGTCACTAGATTCTCTTGCAAAACCTAAACCCTTTATGCTAGTTATTCTTTCGGCATACATCCATCTAAACTGAGGATGCACCATTGGAGATTTTCTTTTTAACGCACCATTTGTAGCGTTAACGCTCACATTGCCCAACACATCTTGGCAAAAAAGAACCATTGGATTCCTTTGATCTTTTCCATCTTTTGGCCCCTCAACAATATAAACCATTGTTGCCCTAGAATCACCTTCTAAGGATATAGATGTAGACCCAGGGGCAGAACCTTGAATTCTTTCTGCTAATTTTCCCTGATCCCAAAGAGTTTCATTTCCTACTGGTATAATTGGCATGATTTTCCTTAATATTATACTGGTGCTGAAGTTGGTTTACTATGCCCTGCTTTAGAAAATGGATCTTTACCTTGAATTCCAACATTACCTTTTCCAGCACCATTTGCTGCTATCATTCCATCTTTAAACGCATCTCTTAAGTTGTCCTTGCTTAACTTGTCAGAGATGTCTTTCAACGATTCTTCTTGGGTTTTAGCACCAGTTGCTGCCATCAATGCTTGCTTTCTAACTTCATCACCAACACCAGATATAGAAGTTGATTGGGTTTCTCTTACAGCAGCACCAACTGAAGAACCCTTTTTAATTCCAACTCCTGTTACATCACCAGATTTGTACCTAGTGTTATCCTTCATTTTGTAATTAGAGTCACCAAATTTACCAGCTATGTTTTCAAAACCTTCACCCATTTTTGCAAGACCCCTATCTCTTTGTTCTTCACCCTTTTTTTGAAGATCAGCACCACTTGTTTCAAGGGTATCACCAGTAGAAGAAACAGCAGTTCCAGCTTGGGATAAAATAGCACCAAGATCCCCAGTCATAGGTATATATGAAATAAGATCACCTATACCTTTTATCAATGCTCCAAAACCTTTAACAAGATAGCTTGACAATTGCAAAATAACACCCATACCAGACATAAACAAACCTAATACAGAAACAATAACACCAACAAGCATTTTTACAACTTGGCCTAAAATCTCAAATCCATCTTTCATAACTTTTGTTATTGGTATGCCATCTAAAAAACTTTGTATTAGTGCAGTAAATGATTCCACAATTTCCGCAAGGAGTTGAATCACAGGGTCAAGCATAATTGCAAAACCTTCAACTGCAACACCAACTATCTCAAATGCTGGAGCAAGAAACTGTGCAACTACCGCTTCCAACTGGATCAATGGCATAGCCAATGTTGCAAAAGCATTAGCTATCGGAGTTATTGCTGGCATCAGCATTTTCATTACAAAATCAACGCCATCGCCCAAGAATCGAAGAACTGGAATAAGCCTTTGAACTACTGGAACTAAAGCTCTTCCTATAACCCCCTGCAAGTCATTCATTGCAAGGTTTACTTGTTCCATAATTGCTGGATTGTTTTTTGCGACAAAACTCCCAAACATACCTATTGCATCAGATGCTGCCTTAACGCTTCCAGTAAGCACAGAAAACGCAGCACCAACAGGCCCAAGAGCTAACGAAGCCAAACCGCCAACAATCCCTTTACCCCCTGGAGTTCCACCAGCAAAATATCCAACCTTGCCTCCAGAAGACTTGTTCATGGCATCAATTGCTGCTTTGTTCTCAGGTTTTTCAGCAGCAGATTTCTTTACTACTTCTTCCCCTGGAGTAAGCATAGCTGGAACAGTATCAGTTCCTTTGGGTTTAAAAGGAGTGTCTTCATCATCTATTTCCCCACCATCCGCACGATAATTTTTGTATTTGTTTTCGTAGTTTGTATCTGTATCCCAATTGTTTTCGTCATTATTAAGAAGAGATTTCTTCTTCTTTTTCTTTTTCTTTCCACCAAACATATTGCCAAATACACTTCCTATGCCTTCAAATATTCCACCCATACCACTCTTTGGCTTAGTTCCTTTAGCAAAGTACCCAACTGTTCCACCAGAAGACAATGTTTGTGGTCTTGGGGCTTCAAAATCATCTCCATTTATCCCGCCTGGAAATCCTTGATCGGTTTCGACAGGACTATTTTCTTGAGTACCACTACCACTAAAAGCAGATCGTATACCTCTAAAAGCAGAACCAACCATGCCCATAGCAGACCTTGCACCACCAGCAACTCCAGATGCAGCTTGCCTTGGAGTTATACTCGCAATATTTCCAACAAGCGATTTGATTGAATCAAAAATAGGACTATTGTCTGAAAAAGATCGATTTATTCCAGACATGGTTGTAGCAAGTACATTTTGTACTGACTTTCCCATTTTTCCAAACATAGAATCAAATACAGCATTAAAACTATTAACACCATCTCTTATTATCTTGTCTTCTTCTTGAATTCGATTGTATCTTGCCTCGTTATCTTGAGTTGGGCCTACAAGTGGAGGTTCCTCTTCTGGCATCCCGATAAATGGACTGTAATAAGGTTCTACTGGTTCTGCAATAGAAGGGTTATCTGGAATTATTCCTTCATTCATTCCTAGGTCAGGTATAACTCCTTCAAACATTGCACCAAGGTCGTTAAACAGTTGTTCAAACTCATTAACATCTGGGGGAATCAAACTATCAAGTGCATCTTGTGCCTGTTCAAGGTAAGTTCTTGAATCTAATGCAGCTTCGATTTCAGAACTAAACACTTGTGCCTGATCTGTAGCATCGCCAAGCATTGATCTTATATCATCCATTAAAGAAGAAATGTCTTCTTGACTAGCACGATACTTTTCGGTTTGAACTGTTATTTCACTAAATACATTTTTCCAAGCACTAGAAGCATCAGAAGCACCAATGATAAAAGATTTTGGAAGATCAACCCCTGGCCCTGCTGGTTTACTAGCGGTTGCTAAAGAACCCATGTCCATTTCAAATGGCTTTTCTTTTTTCCCCTTTTTTCCGCTAGTACGCATTCCAGCCATTTGCTCTTTAGTAACAGCAAATACTTCACCAAAACCCTTTCCTACATTTTCAAAAACTTCTTCTATAGATTGCTGTTGAGTATCAGCATCAGTTTTCTTTCTTCTAGTGGTTTTTCCTTCATTTACGCTTTCAATTTGCAATTGAAGTTTTTTTGCATTAAAGATTGCTCTTTCTTGTGCAGTCTTAAGGTTGAGGGCTTTAACCTCTGCTTTTATTCTTTTATCTTCTTCTTTTTGTCTTGCAACTGCTGGATCTTGTGACGAAGGTGATCTGCCCTGAGATGCTCTAGGTGCTGCATTAGAGCTACTTGGAGCAACATTGCTAGCAGAAGCCTTAAGTGAATTGATTGAGTCTATTAAAGAAGATTTTAAGCCATCAATGGCTTTTGAAAGTGAATCTATACTTGATGAAAATTCTGCCGATCCCAACTTGACATTTACAGCGATTGTTTCAACCGCTTTAACCATATCGGAAGTGAATTCTGATTCAGACTGCAATGGGATATCGGTTGCCATTTTTATTTCCTTGGAACTTCGCCATATTTCTGCTTCCAAGACTCAATCATCTGATTTCTACTGGCCCCGATCATAGCACCCATTTTCATAAAATTATCAAATTTATTCAACAACAAATCTTGTGTACTTATCTGTTTTCTTCTTTGAGTCCATTCGTGTTGTTCATCAGGTATAGTCACAGGAACACCTTTATCATTCCTAGCTCTATAATACAGTTCAATGATCTGCCTATCCGTCAAACGCTCTATTTCCCAAGGGCGAAGAAGATAAGGCTTGTCCATTAAGTTGACAAAATAGTTTTTTAAATTAGGTGGAGGTATTGGTTCATTTGTTGCCTGACCATTTACCCCCTCCTTGCGTTTGGGAAACTCTTCTCCCGAACTATTTCCATCACAGCTTCAAATCTTTCCTTCTCTGACATCATCAGAGATTGCACTTCATTCTCTGGAGCAGAGAACAATGATGCTGCTAATGCAATTGCACCAGAAGGAGTAGACATTGCTGCTATAGATAGTTCGCTTCCAAAAGAATATGCTCCAGAAGCAATATCCCTTGTTACAGAAGATATCGCTTCACGGAACTCAACTGGCTCAAGATTATTCTTGAGAGAAAATACAGCATCTAACGCTTTCTTTTCCATCCTCTTTTCAAAGTCAGCTTTAACTTTTTGTGTAATGAGTCCAGCGGTATATTTCTTACCGTTAAATTCAATAGTTAAAGACCCTTCGCCTTCGGAATTGAGAAGACTGTTTACTGTATCTGACATATGCTTCCTTTCAAAATTTTAACCAACAATAAAACTAAACTGTCCATAAGTTGCAAAGGTAAGGCTCATTTTTTGAATGTCTTTTACCGCTGCATCATAATTGATAGCAGTCAATACACAATTGGTTATTGTGTATGTAACAGGATTTACCGCATCATCACTATTGTCATCAATAATAACAATCGATCCAGTCGATCCAACTTTTAATCCGTATCCAGAAATAACTTCAAGTAAATCACAAGTTATTTCAGCAGAATACAAACCAATAACATGAGAATCAAAACCCATGTTGTTAAAATTAGTGGAATCAACAGTTTCTGCTTTGCTATTAACAGATATATTTGTAGCTGGAACACCTTCTAAATCACCAATCGAAACCTTACCATATCTTCCAGAGAGAATAGCCATTATCAAATCTCCTTGATTAGAATGTTACCAATCCAAAATTAACGGTAGCAGATGCCGAAGGAACCAAAGTCAATTTAACCTTCTGAACATCTTTAACAGGCACATCATAAGTGACCGCAGTAACCGTACAGTTTTCAAAAATAAATGTTAGTGGATCGCCACCATAAGGCCCATATTCATTTGTTCCTAATGTAGCCTCAGTTGATGTTGGTGATAAAGCTAAAAACGCTGCTCTTCCACCAGTAGGTGAAAGCTCTACATCAGCCTTCATGCCCGCAAAAATGGGTGGCAATGCAACTTTATCGTAAAGAATTTCAACAGTTATTTCTGCACTTTTGATGCCTGGAACTAATCCTGTGAAACCACTAGTTGCAAAACTAGATGCATCAGGTGTATCTATTTTTGTAGCTATGCTTGCGGTTGTAACTGGAAGGGTTCCAGTACCTACGGTTCCATCAGTTCTAAGCATATTAAACAAGGCTATTTTGCCTGTTAAAAAATAATTTGTGACTGCTGCCATATTTAACTCCTTAAGTTAAACTAAACCCTGTTCCATGAACCCATATGATACACGAAAACCAGTAACATTGTAAACTGTATTCGGGTTACTGTTGACGGAAAACGGCTGAATTCCCTTTACCATAACTCTTGAAGGGCTAATAGACCCTGGGAATTGACCTATCTGAAAAACTTCTTTTCTTATTTTGTATCTGTCATCAAGATCCGTATACACAAGATCCCTAGCGTACTCTTGAATGTAATAAACCCTGATTGAATATATGTATTCAGATATCCCGCCAAGGGCTTCTATTCCTAATTCTTCGCCTTCTTCTGACGGTGCTATCACTACGCATGGGAATGCATCAGATTCTCTTATTACCGCACCTTTACGCTTGTAAACCGTATAGGTCAAAGCCACTAGGTTTTCTGCAACAGTATCTATGATCGTAGTATAACGATCCGCTGCATTAGCTGCCATCATTGGTCTTGGCTTGCGATATATTCTGTTATTCATGTTTAACTCTGTTGAGTGCAATCTAATCCGTAATATTCCCTGTTTCCAGAGTTATCAATGTGGTTGACATAATACTTAACTGAATTAACATCCGTTATTTCGCAATCAATCATTGGCTTAAACCCACCAAGATTAGCTTTCCACACCAAAAATCTTGTGATACTTTCAATCTTTGCTACACCACTTTGATCGGTGTAAGCCAAAGTCATTGCTCTTCTAAAACCATAATTTGTTGTAGCAGTAACATTGTCTACATTTTTTAAAACCAATACTTCTGGATTATCAAAAACATGATATTCCTGAGACAAATTTAGCGTAGGCATACACACCCCTTACATGAATTGTGTCTTGTATGTTTGCGGATTCACATAAGTCAAAAGCTTATTTACTTGGGTAATATGCTGCAAAGTCTGCTGTCTCCACTCTGTCCTAGAAACAGCAACACCTTCCCATGAATAAGAAGGTTGAGGGCTTGCAGAATCAGCCACCAATGCGTTTATATAGTTGTCTCTTATAGTCAGGAGGTTTTCGGCTGGAGTTGGCATAATAACCTCTTAAAAAGAAAACTAGGGGCCAAGAACTGACCCCTAGCTCTAGGGTAGGTAGGACTAGGCTGGAAGTCCTTGAACAACATAACGAGGATCAGTAACACCAGCAGAACCCCACCAAGAAGCCTTGATGGCAACCGCAATGTCCTGATTAAACTCGGCCCAATTATTCGCTGGAGCTTGAACAACTTCCATAGGCTTGGCCTCTCTCCAAACAAACGCTTTCTTGAAGTTACCCAAGTAAACATATTTGTCTGCGGTAGAAGCAGAAATACCGCTGGTTACCAACAGGTTTCTCGCATGAGCGGATGTGAGAAGACCATAGTTGTTGTCAAGCGGATTAGGACTTTCCAACTGTTCAACATCACCAGAAGTGGCAAAAGGCCCATTTTTGGTAACTGTCTGAGGATTAAGAATCCTAGAAGCAGTATATTTTTGGAAAGGCATAACGAGCATTTGCATACCAGGGCCAAAGATATCGATTGGCTTGCCAGTATTAGGATCTTTCATTTGGTAGAACAATTGTTCTAGCGTATTAATGCTAGCAAAATTGCTCAACGCATAAGAAGTCACCTTATTGATGAAGCCAAAGGTCATACCCGCTTGAGCGGTGGCTGAATAGGTGTTTAGAGTTGACTCTACACCATTAGCAGTACCGTATACATAGCTACCTGTGAGGCCGAGTACCGTGTTAAGAATTCTCTCTTCACGAACTAGACCGCAATAAGTACCTACGGATTCAGCAGATGCTAAAGCTTGGGAGGTCTTATCCGAATAAATCATTTCTGCGGTAATAGCACAAATTCGCCCCACCTTTTCGATGGCTGGAAGTCGTACATAGTTACCAGAGAACATGGTGTGTGGATAAGGCATACCAGGTTGAACCACTTCTGGCGAAGGACTGATGTCCGATAGCCAAGGAATCAACTCACTAGCAAGGTTCTGACCAGCAGGGATGGTCGATACAAGTTGATCACCAATAAATGATGCCAACTTATACTTTTCTTGAACCGTAGTGATAAGGATCTGGCCTGTGATGGCAGCAAAGTTAGAAGCATCAACTGCTTCAGTTGCTTCCATAAAGGTTCGCTCTGGCCCATTGAAACGATTAAGCTGTTCGGCCCAATCATCACCCATGATGCCTTCTGCAAGACCTCTAAGGGATATGCGATTTACCGCAACATCACCTTTAGAAATAGATTCCGAAAAGAATGCCTTGGTTTTAGCCAAACCATTTTGTTGGCCGAATTCCTTCAGCTTTTTACCTAGACTCTTCATAACAATCTCCTTAAAAAGTTGTGGATTATCGGGCCACAGGGTTTTGACTAGACAACAATTGGAATTTTACAGTACCAGTACCCGCAAGGGCTTCAACAACTCGACCAATAGCCAAAGCAGCGGATGCAACTTTAACCAAAGATTGTGGCTGAAGAACGCTAGATACTGCGGTGGGGCCAACAAAATCCCCAACGAGAAGAGCGGAACCAGTATAATCACCAGCGTAGATACCAGAGCAATCAACCCGAATCTGGTTGGCTACCGAGTTACCATACACAAGTGGGATGTCTGCTCTCTTTAATTGACCAGATACACCTAGGAAAGCACTTGCAAACGCAGTTTGAGTGGTTGCCAAGTTGGTATCCCAAGGAAAATCAAGAGCAGAGATCGCACTACCGGAAGATAGAGCTACAAGATCGCCAACTTGAATCGCCTTATTGGTGGCAACAGGAGCCACCACAGGATTAGTCGCATTGAAACTGTAAGTAATCGCCATGTCATAGACTCCTTAATGATGGCTATTTGCCAAGGACATTTTCACGGAACTGTTGATAATTCGACTCGCCTTGGATTGCAGTCGAACTAACTGGCTTAACACTAGCTCTGACAAGAGCAACCTTTTTTCTGTCTTCAATCGCTTCTGCCCACATCGTTTCACCGATAGCGGAAAGTTGCTTTACAAACACAGGGGTTGCTTCTAGTTTATTCTCCTTAAGCAGGGAGAATATTTTTTCTTCATTGAGTTTTTCGGCCTTCCATTTGCGAAGCTCTAGAAGCTCGTTAATGGATTCCTTTTTTTCGTCATCCATTTCTTCTTCGCCAGAATCATCGTCACTATTAGAAGCTTGTGCTGGTGTTCCAGAAGTAGGATTTCCTGTTACATCTGAGGTTTCAGCAGTCACGCCACCGAGGCCAGTTGCATTGGCAATAAGGTCAAGAATCATCTGACCTTTTGCCGAACCTTCACCTGGGCCAACGCAAATTTCCATAATTTTCTTGAGCATATCAGAAGACGGTTCTTCCGAAGCCGGTGCAGCAGTTGGCTCTTGTGCGGGTGCAGCATCTGGAACCTCTTCCTTATACATTTCCTTTACAGGATTTTCTTCAGTCATCATTTTGTCATTTTTCATTGCAGTCTCCTTGGATTCAAAAATGGTGGTGGTAGTTGCAGGGTTTGCAACTAGATCCACCGATCTAACTCTGTCAATTCTGACAACTCTTTCTGTACCATCTTGATCTGGAATTGATTTGCCACTAACAAGATGGCTAAAGCCTACATCACCGAGGCCATTATTTTCTGCGAACCACAAAAACGAATCAATCCCATCAGCATGGGGGTTATATCTGAAGTCCGCATATAAACCTTCTGAGGTAAAACGGACATTTTGAAGCCATCCTAGCCTGTCAGAAAACAAAGGTGCTTCGGTTTTGTGGTCTTTATTTACTGGAGCGTTTTCGTAAAGCGGAACTGCATCACGAATCGCTTTTGGATCGTAGATTCTGCCATTCATTGAGCTAAATCCAAGCACTTTTACACCGTAAACAATGGACTTGTTTCGGTCAACTACACCTGGTTTATTTTCAATGACGGCATTCATAGTATGATATTACATCCAATCGTCTAGTGTTGTCAACAATTATCCTGTTACAGTCGATGTTTTTGGTGATTTTGCTGCTGGTAGATTTGGTGGTGGTTCATTTCCACCAAGTTTTTCTGGTGAAGAACTTGACACAGGTTGAACGGGTTCGGGGATCTTTACCACTACATCACGGAACATAAGATCAATGATCTCAGGAGTGATCGCAGGGAATGATGCTCTCGCAATCGCCTTGCCACTTTCCATTGGAATTTCACCAATAGTGCATCGATGAATAATATCGACAAGGTTTGCGATCTGTGCCCCATTGAGAGCGGAATCTTGAACTTGATCTCCACCACCGATCCCTTGCGTAGCACTTCCAGACTCAATCCTTGATGAAGGATTCATTGGATCAATTTCCGTTGCACCCTTCTTCTCGTCAACAATTGGCTTGATGAAGTTTGATGCTTCGGTATCGTTATCAAGGCCTAATTCGGCCCGAATCGTTTGAATCGACTTCACGCCCATCGAATGGTACACATTGTTCATCTCAGCTTCCTTCTGATGCTCTCTTGATTGAAGAGAATATGCTTCAGAAGTGATCTTGATGTTCTTAAGAATCTCTTTTGGAATGATACCGTGTTCGGATGCGAGGTGAATCTGCGACCAAGCTAAAGATTTGTTTGGCTCGAATCGACATTCGGCCAAGGATCTTCCAACAATCCCTTGCCATCGCTCAAAGGTTCGCCTTGCTGGAGCTTCCGCAATGAGTGCTGAAGAGTAGTTATTATTTGATGCGTCACCGGACATGAGTGTTTCGCTGATTCCAAAGCGTGTTGCAAGGGATCGTAGGTTAGCCTGCAAAACTTGGATAAGCCCTGCTGCATCGACATTTGCCCCTGGAAATTCGTAGTCGATGTTTGCGGGTGCTGTGATGATCGATCCATAGCCAAATCTCTCCAATCCAATATTCTCTGTTGCACCCATATTATTACTGCCACCAAGCGTAGCATCGATTTGTGAGTCAACAAGTGATGCCATTGAGTCAGGGGCAACATTGTTTACCTTCCTGATCATCGCAATCTTTGCTCTAGCTTTCGCCATCGTGACCGTAGAAGCTAAAATATCCTCGCAATTGGTCAAATTCTGGAACACAGGGTAGAATGTAGTCAACCCACGCTTTGCATTCGCATTTGTGCCAATTTTGATGTGTATGATTTCTTCAGCAGGGATAAAATCGGGTTCTCTAGATACCCTAGGCTTCAAAATGACATTATAACCTAAAACGGTGTTAATATCGTCTTCGTCACACACAATCCCAAACGAATCTTTTGGTGATCCGATATCCGTAGCATACCCTCTGACCAATTCTGGCTCAATAAAGCGAATTACTAGCATTCCATTGGCTTGTGGGAACTTTCTAATGAATACCTCTCCATCAACATGGAGTCTGTACACAATTTCATTCTCGACATCCACCATGCTGTTGTATTCACGAAAAATGTCTAAAGAGGCTTGACATCTCTTCAGTAATTCTTCTGGAACTGGGTTCTTTAGATCGATTGAAGCTACCCGCCATTTAAATCCCGCAGACCCCACAACAAATGATTGAAAGCATTGAACTAACCCATGAGCAAATTCGTTGGTAGCAAACACGAATCTAGCTCTATCCCTGATGCTTTTAAGCTGCCACCAAGACAGATAGATCGGAAGTTGCTCACCTGATAGATAATTGTCTCTAACCGCTAATTGAGCGGGATTGACCCAACCACCCATCCCCGCATTAGGGAACTGAAAAGCACCATATTCAGACGGATCGTTCCAAAATGGCCCCCATCCAGTTTGATAACTGCCTGTGTCATACGAAATTGATTCCGTAATCGGTTTTTGGCTTGTTTTCTGTGATGGTTTTCGTTTTGCCATTGGATTCTCTAATTATTGATTGTAAAGAACCCATTTACACTTCCAGAGGTGTTTCCGCTGGTGATAATTTTCAAACCACCAGTAGAAACAAGGATTCCGTCACCCTGACCACTAACAGTATATATTTCGTACTGTTTTACATGAATTTTTCCAGATAAAGGCGTTAAATCAGTTTGAACAAACTGAATGTAACAATCGCAATCTGGTTGCAATGTGAAAACATGAGAATCACCAGCACCAGCAAATATTGCTGTAGTTGATGGTATTGTTGCACTATACGCTACTGTTGTAATTGTCATATTTTAATACCTAACTGTATAAAGTTACAAAACCACTTAATCTTCCAGATGTATTTCCATTTACTGTCAGTTTTATCCCAGCATTAGTTATCAACATACCATTCCCTTGTACAGCACAATAAAGTTGCTCATACATCGGAATGTGAATTTTTCCTGTCATTTCAGTTGTTCCATCAGCTTTAAAAAACTGAATAGTACAATCACAATCCGGTTGCAACATAAATCCGTGAATGTGACCCGAACCACTAGCAATGATCGTTGTTGTGCCTGGAATGGTTTGCGAAATCGGCATCGAACTATCTGGCATATAACCTCCGGTTAAGATGTACACATTGTATTGGGTTTTATATGAATTGCAAGAGAAAATCATTTTGACGATTTGGGAAAAATAGAAAAATTTTTTGGATGCACTTTTGAATTTTACAAAATGAAACTTGACGGTTCTAAAAAAAAGTCTCTGAGTTTAGGGTGGGGTGGGGGGGCCTGGAACCAGGTTGAAATATTAATAGGATAAACAAGTTTAGGATATCAATATATTATTATCATTCTATCACATTAGTATACATTAAGATTATTGAATACAATAATAAAATTAGAATCCTGATTCTATTATAGAAGTAGTAGAGAATGTACTAAATTGGATATAAATATATTATTATATAATAATATATATATAAATATATATATATATATTGATATATTAACATATATCTATCTTCAAGCATACATCACCCCCACTATCTACCATTCTGATCATCACACCTGGAATAGTACAAAATACTAATAACACGGTGTGAGATACCATAGAATGTAAGTAATTAATAAATACCAATAGCTAAAATAGACTAAAATAATAATTATTTTAAAAAGAATTTTATCGTCATAAGTCTATATATTGCAATGGTTTACAAAAATGTATCAAGCTAAAATAATTGTCATTTTATAATATTGCTATTGCCATTTATATTAATTGCCGATATAAAAATAGTGTAAGGTTAACCAATGTGGTTAACCAAACAAGTGTAACGAAAAGAAAAGAAAAGGGTTTATCATGATTAAGGCATTAGCATTATTAACTATGTTCGGTTCTGCATTAGGTGTGATCATCGTTTCTTCTGTATTGCTTGCGTTTTCTACTAATAATCTACCACTTACATTACTTGTAGTTGGAATTGAAATTACTGCATTTTTTGCATTAGTAGCTAAAGTAGATATCGAACTAAATAGGTAATAAACCAATGATAAACTATTCAATCATATTGTTTACAATTGTTGTTTTTTTACTATCCATCATAGGCAATTAATCGAACTGGAGACTTAAAATGTATATCACTAAATCGCAATGTTTTGGGCATTACATGGTAATTGGATGCGGATATCATACCGATGTATTTGATATGAATACCGATAAAATGATTTTTGGAATTGACGCAATGGAAGCTAAAAATCATTGGTTAGCTTGCAAAAATAAATGCATAAAGCTAATCAAGGATAACGCAATAACAATTAACTAGTATTGTTTACAAGTTATGTTTTTTCACACTATTTTTACAAGGAGTTTTGCAATGGTTATTAATTCTAAGAAAACAGTTAAAAAGTCTAATAAACCTAGTGGATACATTATTTACCAAAATAAAGTGATAGTGGTAATAATGATCATTAGATCAAGCAATAAAAAGACCGGCAACATGGTGCAAACTTACATTATTCGTAAGGATGTCAACCCATTGGAAGCATTAAAGAATGGTAAGGATAGTGCTATTTGTGGAGATTGCATTCATAGGGGTAGATTTATTAAGAATGAAAAAACAGGTAAAATTGAATGGAAGCGTACCTGTTATGTGAATGTTGGTCAAGGGGTTTTGCAAGTGTATAAAAGTTACATTAAAGGCAATTATCCCAAATACAATCCACATAAACATGATGTTAGGTTGTTAGATAAGAATGGTAATAAAAGAATGATTAGACTTGGAACATATGGAGATCCCGCATTCGTTCCATTGCGTGTGTGGGAATATTTTTTGCCTAAATTCGATGGCAAAACAGGATATACACACCAATGGGATAAACCTTGGATTAATCCAAACTTTAAAAATATTGTTATGGCATCATGTGATAGCAAAACCAATGTATTAGACTCTAATGCCATTGGTTACCGATCCTTTATAGTTGTTCCACATGATGAAAAAATAGCCAAAATAAATGATATGAATGCTATTAACTGCTTAAGTGATTCTATCGGCCGAAAATGCGAAGACTGTGGGCTATGCAATGGCAATGAAAAAAATAAAGGCAAAAATGTTTACATTAACGCACATGGTGCGAGTAAGCGTTTTGTTTTGTCACTAGTTTAAAATTGTTTCCAGTTCATTCTTTTCCCTGTTTTTTAACACTATTGGAGTTATTACGATGAATATTTTAAATAATGAATTTTTGTACCGATTTCAAATTAATGATATTGGTATTATCCTTGTCAAGCTTCCAATGGATAATGACGATTCTAAAAAACAATTTAAGTTTTTTAATGGTATTGCATCATATAAAGTTATTGATGAATTGAAGAAGTTTAAAACACTACTTCAAGCCCAAAAATATCTAGAATCATTGTTTGCAGATTACAAAAATACTAGCTATTAAACCTAGTAACCCTTGACCCTTAACCCTTAACCCTATTGGAGTTTATTTCATGCTATCGACTATCAAGTTCACTATTTGTTTGAATGGCTTTAAAATTGGAATACTAGAAATACCTAGGCACATGGTAAGCCACTATCTACCCTTAATAGATAAGGAAATAAGGGTAGAATCATTACCCCAATTTTACCTTACATATACTCAAAAAGTGATAGAAGATAATCCACTAGTTAGACTTGTTTACATTGATTAGATACCCTTACCCTTATTTTCAATAGGGTATACCCTAAATTTTAAAGCTTAAAAAGTTTACCTTATTGCCATGCTATCTATTTAGATAGTGTGGCTTAAGGCAATAGACAAGGTATTTTGCCTTGTCATTATCGGTATACCTTATTTGGAGCCTCGAGCATGGATACTAGCAAGACGATTACAACCATTGCCATTAAACCGGATCATATTACAGAACTGGAGTATTACAATGAAGATATTGATGGCTTAAATAACCTTACGATCAAGGTAACTAATAACATGGTAACGATAATAGCTTATGACGATGAGTCAAACGAGATTCTAATTAAAGCTTTATTATTCTATCAATTATTAGAATCGGCAACAAATAAGCACAACAACAAAAAAGCAGTATTTAAAAAGCTATTTAATCGAGATTAAATTGTTTCCAGTTCGTTTCATTACCTATTTTTTTGGGAGTTTATACGATGATGGGCATTAACATTAATTGTAAGCACCAAGACTTTATTGGCCAAATTCTAAACGGCAATAAGGTTATCGAAACGAGAAACACACCTAGTTTAAACCCTTACATAGGGCAAAGAATAGGCCTGATTAGAACTGGTCAAGGTAAAGCTACTCTTGAAGGGTACGCAACAATAACAGGTAAAATTGTATACTACAATAAACTATCGTTTGATTCTCATTTTAACCTTCATTTAGTTGATTGTAATTCACCATATTACATAAAAGAACTATCAATTAAGGTTGGTTACATCCTTGGAGATGTAATAGCAATAGAACCACAACTTGTTTCAAGTAGGGGTATAATTGCAAGACAAATAGGCTAACCCCTATTTTTGATGGGTATGGGGGTAAATGTTTTACCCCTAAAGATTTTCACTATTTTTGAAAGGGTTTTGCAATGGATGATAAGAAGCTTGCTATTTTGAATGATGCTTTAAATGCTGCTTGCAGAGTTATTCAAGATGCTTACGGTATTGACGATGGGGGTTATGCTGAATCATTTTTTGAAGGCGAAAACAAAGCCCATTTTGAATGCCTGTTTAGCAGTTACATTAAGTTTGAGGTAGATAATAAAGAAGATGAACTAGAAGAAAATTTAGACCACTATTGCGGAAGAAAACAGATCAAATAGGGCAACCCCTATTTGCAATGGGCATAGGGGTGAAATCAACTGGGCAAAAAATTGTGCAACGGAATTTTATCATTTTTTTTGAAAGGGTTTAGCTATGCGTACTTACAAGAATCAGTTTCCAAGATATGATGCAGAACTATTAAAGATAGATGGCTTTTATGACTCTTCATGGGGCAATGATATCTGCCCATCTATCACAATGGATTTAGGCAATGAATGGTATTGCCAAATATTTTGTGATTACCTTGACCCAAAGTTAAGAGAAGAGAAAGAATCAACCCGATTTTTCATATTGCATCAGCAAGACAACAGTTATGAAGGGGCAAAGCTTATGACCGATAGCGAAGAAGAGGTAAGGCAATGGGTTAAGGATAACATCACCAACAAAAAGGCTTAACCCCTATTTTCAATGACCTAGGGGGCGAAATCCCTAGGTCAAAAAATTTTTTTATTTTTGGAAAGGATTTGTATCATGCTACGAATAAATAAAGATAAGCTTATCGAACCAATGTCATGCAACAACAGATATTCAATTGAGATTAGAGTTAATATATTGCATTGCATGACATCTAATCTATCTGTAATGAGGAAACTTTGGAATAAGCGGTTGAAATATGCTCCCAAAGCATTAAGGAGAGGTTATATCAAGTGTGTACTTGAAAGGCATTTAGCTAACCAAGATTTGTATATTCGTGTTATGAATGGGATGCTTTAAACAAATTAAACCAAATCACCTTCTACCCTGTTTTTGAATGGATGCACCCTCATTTTGGGGGAGTCCAAAAAGTTCTATCCTTGAAAGGGATACATCATGTCTACAGAATCCGTTCCAGTTTCTAAAATTGTTGAAAAGGGCCATCCTGATTACGATCCTAACCGTATTGTTACTATTACCTTGAAGGCTTCTGAAGCCTATATCGTCAGGTACATTGCAGCTATTCTAGCTGATGAACGATGCAGGGATGAAGGAAGAACATCAATCATTGAAGGGTGCAATGCTACCCCCAAAGACATGATGAAAATTCATCACAAAATATATTCTGATGAAATGGGCTGGAGGCATTACGATCTAGATAAGTAGACCCCCTTTTTTCTTCACCCTATAGGCTAAATCTGTAGGGTGAAAATCTTATCAAGGAAGCAATATGAAAAGACCTATTGAATGCTCCAAGTGCGGTAAGCATATCATCAAAATGTATGGCTATAAAGACCTATGCAATTTATGCCATACAAAAAGCTTAAACCTATCAGCAAGAGGTACTGCGGAGCTTAAAAAGCTAAGGGATGAACTAAAGGAAGTTAAGGCAAAGCTAAGATCCTTGCGAACAACTTTAGCTAATACTAAACTATCGTTGAAGACTGCTGCAAGGGTTAATGAAAGGCTTAAGGCTGATCATCGTTCTGATTTCGAGTGGGATCGTGAAAGAATCAAGCAATATAACAAGGAAAAATCATGAAAGTATTAGTAGCTTGCGAGTACAGCGGAACTGTCAGGGATGCATTTAAGGCCAAGGGCCATGATGCTTGGTCATGCGATTTACTTCCTACAGACAAACCAGGGCAACACTACCAAGGCGATGTAATCGAATTCATTAAGAACAATCCAGGTTGGGATCTTATGATTGCTCACCCGCCCTGCACCTATCTTGCATCATCAGGACTTCATTGGAACAAACGCATTCCAGGTCGTGACCAACTCACCTTGGAATCATTAGAGTTCGTGACCCTCTTATTCAATGCACCTATACCCAAAATCGTACTGGAGAATCCTATTGGGCGAATCAATACAGCAATCAGGAAACCTGACCAAATAATTCAGCCTTGGATGTTCGGAGAGGATGCATCAAAGTCCACTTGTTTATGGCTTAAAGGTGTACCCAAGCTTGAAGCAACTGACATCATAAAGAAGGACAGGTACGCAAACCAAACGCCATCAGGACAGAACAACCTTGGCCCATCCAAGGATCGCTGGAAGATCAGGTCAACCACCTATCAAGGTATTGCAGATGCAATGGCAGCACAATGGGGGTGATTCCACTAGCAAAAACACCATGTAATCATGTATACTGTTAGCCTAAGAGGGTTTGTTAAGACCCTCTTTCTTTTTGGCTCAAGGTATATATAATGGATGACAAAAACTTTTGGTCGTTCACGGACATCGCTGCTGACCTTGACTTAGCATATACAACCATCCGTAGAAACATAGAAACATTCATCAAGCAAAAGAAAATGAAACCGCTTACTAGAATGAAAGCGGACAAAGGACACTTTTGTTCTGTCATGGATAGCACCCAGTACAGTCTGTTTCGTGAGCTAATGCGTGGAAGAACTGCGGTAAACAAGGATGATGAAACAGTTAATGACAAGATGTCTGACGATGGGTTCTTCTACCTAATCTTATTAGTTCCAGAGTTTTCAGACGGTAGGATTAAAGCTGGATTTACATCTAGGTTAGATTCAAGATTTTCTGAACATTTGATGTCAGCACCAACTGCAAAGCTAATCTACTCAACTCCATGTCAACGAGCGTGGGAAACATTCCTGTTAGCTTATGTACACAGTCATGGTAAAAGGATTAGATCAGAAGTATTTGATGTTCCTGATACAAAGGTTTTAATCAAAAACCTTAAGACCCTCTTTTCCCAAGTTGAGCAACGAAAATGAATCACGAAAAATAAGTCCAGCATCGTGGACTAAGGAACCGCCTTAGTTAAGGGAAACGCATTTGCGTGAACTAACGGTTGCTAAGTCGAATCATATAGGTTGCATTCATTCCATAATACATTTCGGTTTTGTGTGGCTTAAATCCAAATCTTTCCCAGAACTTATTTGAATCAAGCACAGACATCAATGCTTTAGGATATGATTTTATTTTAAGAACTTCATTAACCAATGCAGAAGCATATTGATTTCCACGATGTTCTTTTAATATGCAAAGATCGTGAATGTAATAACAGGTTGGATGTTCTATTTTTTTGTAGTAGAAATTGATTGGATAAGGCTTAAACAAAATGTAGGGAAATGAAATGATATATCCTATCACATCATCCCCTTGCTGACATACAAAGCATCCGTCAGGATAAGCAATCATCTTAGACCGAAACGATTCAACACCTTCATAATAATTGTCTGGATAACTATTAGTTCCAATTATATCGATAGAATCAAAATCATTCTTTGTCGCTTTTCTTATCATCTTCCTCAGTACCTTTAAGAAGTTCAGCCAGGGCAATATAAGCAGCAGCATCTTCAAGGGTATCTTGATGATACCCTTGAGAAAGACGAGCAAGCTTTAACATTGCCATCATTACTGCTACTTCATAAGCGGTTATTTCACGCTTTAAGAAGTTAGTCCACATTGATGCAATACGCTTTAGATTAAGCTCTGGAGCATCGTATTGATTAGCCCTTTCAACAATGTGTTCAGTACAGCGGGAAAAGAATTCAGACAGCAAATATCTATCCATTTATAAACCTTTCAATCAGTACAATGACAACTAATCGTGTCATCAAAATCTGGAAACATTGGAAGCTGCATTCTAGATTGTTTTATTACATTTTCATAGCTTGGTCGATCTTTTCTGAAAGTATGCTGCTTTGATTCTGCAACACCCAGCATCTTTTTCTCTTGCTCTATCCACCAGTTTAAAGCATCTGGATCTTCTTTTGCTACAAGATCAAGTCTGTATCTACTCTTAAGAAAACAACCTTGGCAATTCCCATGATGCTGTGCTATTTGCAAATCAAAAGACTGTTTGCTCCAGAAGTTCATTACATCTTGAAGAGTATGTTTAGCATCATTCATTGGAGTTAACGCTGGATTTTTTCTGCTGAAATTCTTTCTAATGTTAGCTACTCTTCTTGGTTCATCGTGTCGCAAACCTATAAGCTGATTATGCCTTTTGAATAAAGATCCGTAAACATCTTTCATGTATCGATCCAGCAGTTTTATTTTTAATTCTACAGTACAGAATCTAGCAACTGGATTAGGAAGGTATTGTCTTTCATCGATCAAAATACTAAAGGGTTCTCCATTTCTTGATGCATCTTTATGATTAGTTATTTTGAACCTTGGCTTAATCTTCTTGCCAACATATTCCAGCCAAACTATATCTATCTTCCATTCTTCAGAACACTTCTGAACAAAATCCAAAGTCTTTGGATGCTCCAAACCTGTGTTGCAAAAAACAACTTTAATATGTTCTGGAAGAACATTTTCATGTGCCTCCAGAACTTTAGCCAACATAAACCCAGATGTTCTACCACCGCTAAAAGAAATAACAGATGGATCTTTCAAGAAGTATTTGTTATCCATTTGACTCTGCATTGGAAACACCTTCCATTTCTCTTCTCATGTTAATCTGCTCTAAGACAGCTTCTTTAACCTTTTCATCAATCAACTGTCTTTCTTTAGCTTTCTCTTCTCTCTTTAAAGCTAAAGCAATTTTCTTTTCTTTAGCAGTAATCTTTCTTGTTTCCCGCCTCATCATCTTAGCTAATACAGATGACATTGGAACCAAAAAATGAGACTTACTTTTCTTGTTAAACTTCTCTAGTTCGACTGGGTCGATTTCAATCCCAACTAACCTGATCGCATCCATCAAAGGCTTCTGATCACTCATATCTATTACCCCACGAAATTCGTTTCGGTAAAAATAATGAGCGATTAGCCCTGCCTTTACCCCCATAACCAACTGGGCCTCAGGGCTAGTCAAATACAACTCATCGTTAATGTATACTGGCATATTATTTACCTTCCTTTCTAACTAACTCTTCTGCAATTTCCAAAAGTTTAGAACTATTTGCGGATTGGAATTTCAGTATAGGATACAAACTCATAAGTATGACGATTCTTTCATTTAACTTTTGAGTCCATCTCCAACCACTAGCTTCTATTCCATTGACAGTTACGCTTACACCATCATAAATAGCCTGTTGACATCCTCTAGACTCAATTAACCCTGGGAACAAACCATCTATTGTTTCTGCAACATCTTGAAGAAGATCAGAAATTTTCTTTTTATTAAGCTCGTAAGGCTCATTGCTGTCAGTTTTTTTAACAGCTTTAGCCCATTCGCAACAAGCCATGCAAGCAGCAAAATTGATGTAGCTATCGGGCTTGCGTTTAGCTATTTCAGAATCATCCCAAAGCACAGACAAATTGGCCAAAGCTTCGGAGGCAGCAGCAAACATCTCGTCAGGCATGATTTCAAGACCTGTGAGTTCCCTTGAAATAAAGGATGCCCTTCTAGCACAGGTTTGAACTGCTGCAACTTTAGAAATTTTTGCCATTTTTTTATCCTCTGGGCTTCCGTTCCCCGAATCTTTATTCTTAAACATTATAACCCCTTCTTTCAGTTTTTGGTAAGTTCAATTGCTACATAAGAATCGTCACCATTTGTAAGCTTTTTACCTAACTTAATAGTGATGGATTTAACACAATCTGTATCATCTCCTAGAAGATAACCGCAATGCTGAAGTTGATCGAGTATCGGCTTGATTCGATTATCCAAATCGGATTTTCTCCAGTTTCTCCCTGGGTAAACCATAATCAGTACATCCACAGGAAACAAACAGGCATCAATCCTATTCCGATCATCCGTATGGTGAAGGTTTTCCTCCCGCCATTGGCGATATTTTTCACTAAGGATAATTCTGCCTTTAAAATTCCTCCAGCAGTTATTTGCTGATGGAGGAAGGGTAAAGAGTATTGGATCGACTGGCATTGACTATCTCCATGACCATGCTGGTGCTACGATCTTAGGAACAATTCCATAATACTCAGGCACAAAAACACCAGTCTGATGAGCAGCAAGGTACTTCCTAATCGCTTCAAACACTTGGTTCTCCGCACGATCAAGATCACTCGAATCAAACTGGCAAACCATGCATGAAGGGTACTCGTTTTTATCAACAATGATGTGAAAAACATCATTGATTGGAATCTGCATAGACCGCAAACAGAATCGATATAGAGCCATCTGTCGAAGATATCCATTGAATACACATTCCTTGGCCCAATCCATAGGATCGTAAGAACCAACGGTTTTTAGATCGACTAAGAAACCCTTCTCAACGCAATACATATCAGGAATGAATTTGATCTGCAATGGTTGCCCATCAAATTCAATAGTGGTTAAAATTTCTTGTTCACGAACAACACCAGGGCAATTAAAATATTCTGAAGCAGAATTTTCTGAAATCGCAGCAATCATTTTATTAGCCTGTTCAACATCATCATGAGTAATGATTTCAATACCATCTGTTAAAGATGATTTAAAATTATCCCATGTTTCTTTACCAACCTTAGTTCGCTTATCGCAGACAGGAGCAACCGCAAAGCGGGCACTAACTGTAGCTGGTTCAAGCAACATAGCATGAACTAAGGAACCAAGGATCATTGCTGGAGATGGATCACGCTGAACAACCTTGTCTATGTATGTTTTCTTATACAGAACAGGTGATTTTCTAAACAATTCTAGGCGGGAGTGAGACACATATTCAATTGGAAACATTAGATTACTCTTTCTTTAAAAAACTTTTCTAGGATATCCAGAACCTGACCATTCATAGTTCTGTTTTGGCTAAGTGCCAGAAAATTCAACTGCTCTTTTAAATCCGAATTAGGTCGAAAAACTACCGTGAGTTTCTGCCTATCTTTCTTAGACCCGTGTCTTTTTGGCATTTTCCTTCTCCTTCAATAATGATGCCTGGTAAGCATCCCATTCACTATCGTACTTCCAAGGCTTCTCAAAAAAATAAATCAAATTGCCAACACCACCAGCACCATCCCATTGACCTTCTTGTTTTAGCCATCTGGCCAAACCAAGAATATTATCTCTATCGAAATACCACATAACGCACCCCTTTCAAAAAGTAAAACTGACAACATAATAAGTATATCATAAATATTTATTATTACCATAGAATCTTTTATTTTCTTTTATTTTCTGTTTTTTTCTGTTTTGGGTTTGACTTTTAAATTATTCAATCGTAGGATAGACGATGTGGTGGGAGTGGAACTGAGTTTGGAGTTGGCAAGATGCCTAGGAAGAAAAAACATAATCTTCTTTCATTTGACGAAGCGTCAAGCTTTTGTCCATATCCCCCTGGAAGCACAGAAAAAATAATTGTTTTGGAAGCAAGATTATTTTACGGAATTAATTTGTATCACTCTGGTGATAATTCGATACCAATAATTTCTAAAGATAAGAAAAACGCTTCTAAGGCAGAAACCGAATCTTGTCCAGATGCGGAGATACATCTGGATGATGATGATGACTAGCGGTGGTCATATGGGTAAGCTCGTTGCGAACCCTAAAAAGACATTAGCTTTTACCGAGGCTATTTAGTAACACACACCGCTAGTTTTTTTTACTTTTTTAAAAAGGGGATTGTTATGGATGATGAAATTGACATTGTTGAAAAAGACTTGGCTCGTATTTTTGTACCTGGGTTTATGCCCCCAGTAAGTTTGATGTCATCTGGTGATTTGGAAGCTGCAAAGCCATTGATGATAACAGGACTTGTCAACGCTGACGAAGAGTTGATGAAGTGGCTTTTGTTTAACGGAATTATGAGTCATGCTATTGGCCAAAACAAAATGATGAGCATAACCAGTATAGATGACATTACATCAGGAAGAGGGTCATATTATGACACTATTCTAAAGGTGAAAATGCAAATGGGCGATCTAAAAACAGTAGTTTCTATCGAGCTATCTAACGAGCAGCTCGAAGAAATAATTAAAATTGGTCTTCGCACTCAGTTTGGGCCAAATGTAGAAGCAGTCAAAGTGGTAACTTTGTACCACGGATTAAAGAAGTACGAGTTGGAAGTAACTTTTAAGGGGAGGGGTTAACATGAAAATTGGGAAGCCTGTTGGTTTTGGTTTGACTAATAAGCCAAAGGCAGTTGTCTTTGGTGCGGAGGGTTCGGGTAAATCCACGATGGGCAGTAAGCTTTCTAAAGCTTTGTTCATTGATGTCGAGGGCGGTATTTCTGGCATAGATATCGATTGTGTGGCAATAAAAACATGGGCAGAATTTGTGGCTACGATTAAAGAAATCGTAACATCTACAGAGTTTGTTTATGAAAATATTGTCATCGATTCTCTTACTGCTTTGGAGCGATTGCTTCACCAGCACATCTGCCAAACGAGTGGAGCATCATCAATCGTGCTAGCGTGTGGTGGGTATGGTAAAGGCCTTGTTGAGTCTGTTACTCAGATGTCTTTGCTGATAAATAGCCTTAATGCAAAGAAGGATCTTGGTGTTTACTTTTTGTGTCATAGTACTGTTAAATCGGTTAATGATCCAACAAGAGGTGAATACGCAAGCTTTGGTGTAAGGGCTGATAAGGCCATGTCTGAATGGGTTACCTCTTGGGCTGATCTAATTGGCTTCGTTGAAATCGACCTGATGGTTGGTGACGATGGCAAGCCAATTATTAAAAAGGATGGTAATGAGGTTCGCAGAACCATTACCGTTACTCCCAGGGGCGGTTTGACTGCGAAATCACGGATTCCAGGTGTGACTGGAACCATGACGGTTGACAATTTTGTGTCTAAGGTTAATGAAATTTTTTCTAAGAAAGGTAAATAGTTATGTCTGATGAATTTGAAATCTTTGGCCAAGATGAAGCTAAAGAGCTTCTTAAGGCAGATATCCTCTCGCCAGGGGAATATCCAGTAATCATTACCAAAGCGGAAGTTCGCACCAAAGATGACAAGAAATGGTTGTCTCTTGGTTGCCAGATCGATGCTCCACATGATATGCAGGGTCGATATAAGACCTTTACCTTGTATATTAAAGACGGTCATCCTAATCCACAGGTATGTAGCATTCATGCTAAGTTAAGGCAGAGTCTTGATGCTGCTTTGGGCCTTGACCGTATGACCTTGACTAACATCATTGGTCAAGCCTGTGTGGTTAAAATCAAAAACAGCGAGAAGAACGGTTCTACTTACGAAAATGTAGAAAAGTTTTTGAAAGCTGTTTAATCTTTGCTCATGCTGTGCTTGGAAGCAACCGATAAGAAAGGTAAGGAGGTGCAGCATGAGTAAACTTTTATTGGTTAGTTTGTGTTTCTTGGTTGGATGCCAAGGAACTAGGAATTCGATAGAAACAGGATTGTCAACACAGTTGATGTCTGACAGTCCTGTGATCGAAAAGATGGATGTAAATCTTAAGTTTAAAAAGGAGTGGTGACATGGAAGTTATTGCGAATATTTTTGAGTTAAGGGCAGCGGTTGCAAATGCCTTTGGTGAAAAAAGTTTTATTGAAACACTAGAGCGAAGGGGAATGTATCGCTCACGAATTGCAAGCGTTGTAGACACGGATTGGTCTACTGAAGATGGTCAACTAATAGCACATCATTGGACAGTCGATCCAGAACCAATTGTCGAAAAATTTAATTTTCCACCCACTTGGTCAAACAAGGAATCTTGGAAGAACACCTTTGAGTCTGATTATCCAGATTGCTTAGAAGATGCATTAGATATTGCATTATGGACTCCAAGAACACCATCTAGGCTGATTATTGAAGACGATAACGGTATTCGGGTTTTGAAATCGATTGAGACAGATCCGGTTCAAAGGGTCGAAGAAAAAAGAATTAAACCTGTTAGCTTTCCGATTAAAAGGAAGAAGTCTGTTAACAATCAACCTACCTTATTTGGAGCTTAACATGAGTGATGAACCTTTATTCGATCCAGAAGAAACAAAACCAATTCCCGCTGGAACTTACTCCGCTCGTATTATGCGAGCGGAGATTAAGACATCTAGGGCGGGAAACAAATACCTTGCTTGCGATATGCAGATACTTCAAGGGGCACAGCAGGGCAGAGCATTAGATGCAAACTTTCACATCTTTTCGACTGACACGAAGTTTAGAGCGGATTCAAGAAGAAAGCTGGCTCGACTGGCTTCTTCATGCGGTATAACTACCGTAATGAAACCAGAAGAACTTGTGGATAAACCTTTCTTAGTCGAAATAGGTGAAACCACCGATAACTATGGTGCAACGAATTTGATTCTTGGGTACTCAAAGTTAGGGAGGTCATAATGCTACGCAAGTATCAACAAGATGCTGTGAATTCACTATTTGAATTTCAGCATGATCGCCCTGGGCAATCATCCGTGATAGTAATTCCAACTGGTGGCGGGAAAACTAGAGTCATGGCTGAAATAATCAGAAGATCATTTGAGGCCAATCCGAATTGCAGGGGAATGATTCTGTCTCATGTAAAAGAACTGCTAGAGCAATCCAACAAGACTTGTACACATTATGCGACAACCACAGGTCTTCCTGTTGAGTCAATCGGAGTTTACTCCGCTGCATTAAAACGCAGAGAAGTAAAGCCTTTGACGATTGCAGGGATACAAAGTGTGTACAGAAAGGGTGCTGACTTTGGTTATCTGGATTTCATTATGATTGATGAATGTCATCTGATAAGCCAGAACAAAGAAACGATGTACCGAAAGTTTTTGTCTCAGGCAAAGATTTCTAACTCCAGGGTAAAAGTTGTTGGCTTAACCGCTACACCATATCGACTCCAGAGCGGAATCATTTTTGGGCATAAAGAAAAGACCTTTGACAATTGCTGCTACGCAATCGGGGTCAGGGATTTGATTGATGAAGGATTTCTTTCACCATTAGTTACGATGGGTACAAGTGATTCGCCTGATCTAAAGAATGTACGCATCAGAGCGGGTGAATACTTTTCTAAGGATTTAGATTCAATTCTTGAGAATGCTGATCTTGTTCAATCCAGCGTTAAAGAAGCAATCGTAAAAGCATCTTCAAGAAAATCTGTGTTAGTGTTTGCCTCATCAATTAAACACGCTGAAATGATTCTTAATGAATTAAAGAAGCAGGGCCAATCAGCAAATATGATAACAGGCGAAACCCATTCAACGATTAGAGATTTTTTGATCAATGGTTTTCGTGTTAACAGTTTTAAATGGTTAGTAAATGTAGCTGTTCTTACCACAGGTTTTGATGCCCCAATGATTGATTGCGTTGTGGTGATGAGGCCAACCATGTCGAAGGGGTTGTGGTATCAGATGGTGGGCAGGGGTTTCAGACTTGCTCCAGATAAAGAGAATTGCCTGATACTTGATTTCGGTGATAATGCTCTGAGGCATGGTTGCATCGATCAGATTGTAGTTGATGCTCAAGGCATTGAACTTCCAGCAGCTAAAGTGAAACGCTGCCCTTCATGTAATCTTATACACAGAATTGGCAATGTAATTTGCCCTTCTTGCGGATACTTCAAACCTAAAGAGGAAGAATCTTTATTTCCTGAGAAACTTTCTGCTAGTCAAACCAATGGCGAAATACTTGCTGGAAGACAACCAAAGCAATATGAAATCGTTGCTACTGGATATACAATTTATCGCAAAACACCTGCATCAGATCCTTGTATACTCGAAACACACGAAACGCTTGAAGGTAAATTAATTCGATGCTATCACTCTCTTAAGCATGGATTAGAATTTATAGTTTGGAAATGGCTTAAATCCATTGGTGCAAAAGGTTTACCAGACAAGCATTGGAACATGAATAAAGAAAGCTTGCAAATTCAAGAGTGGTTAGATACCATTCCGAAACCAATTGCTATCAGGACACATATAAATGAAAAGGGGTACTATCACATCGATAGTTACACCTTTCAAAGTAGCAGAGTAATAAGCGGAGGAGTGGCGAAAGGGTGAAACCACTCCCCCTGTGCTGGGAGGAAGCAGCCCAGCAACATTATCTTAACTAATTTAACAACAAAATCAAAGGAATAGGTGTGCCTTGGAAGAAATAAAAAAACAGGCGTTGCGAGTTCGTAAACAGGGGTTATCAGTCTTCTCGACTAAGGTCGATAAAACCCCAGTAATTAAGCGAACTAACCGAATAGTTGAGCTAAGAGCTAACCCGCTATCAGACCTCGAAATTGAGATAGATTTTAGCCATGCAAATGTAGCAGGGATTGCAATCAACTGTGGCCCAGTTGTTGGCAAAAACAAGGATCTTGAGTGCCTTGATATTGATTGCCCAAAGGTAGCAATTGACTTCCTCCCTGACTTGGAAGCAACTAGCAAAGAACTACACGATAAACTTTGCGGATGCGTAGAAACAACACCATCTGAAGGTTTACACATTTTCTACTACTTGCCATTAGGTAAATCAAAGTGCCGTGAATTAGCGGTAATGTCTACTGATAATGGCAAGAGATGGCTTTCCGAAGCTAAAGCTAAAGGATCGACTAAAAAGATTGCTCCACCACTAATTGAAACTAGGGGGGCGGGTGGATATGTAGTTGGATTCTATTCTCAGGCAGTCTCAAAAATTGATGGATTAGTTAAGCCATATAAAATGATTCATGGAGATGTTGCAACTATACCAATGCTTACTGCGGATGAACATGAATTCCTGATGTCATTTGCTCAATCATATGACCAAAAAGCAGCAAAGAGATTCATTGAACTCAACAAGGAACCTTACCAGTACAAAGAGATAGGTAAAAAAACTGCTCTTGATCAATGGCGAGCAGAAACTTCATGGCCCGAAATCCTTCCAGATTCTTACCGAGTAGTTGAGGTCAGGCATGACTACTTCATGGTGTGGCATCCTGATTCGTCAGGGCGAGAACCTAACGCTATTGCAGGGTGCAAGAATGGCGGGATGGATCGCTATTGGAATTTTAGCCCATTGGATTGGAGATTGAGTCCAAACATTCCACTAACTAAAGATTATGTTTATTGTATGAGCCGAGGGTGGCAACCAGGGAGCAGGGAGTGGAAAACATTTTACGCACAGGTATTTGCGAAATATTCAATAGACAAAATTGAAGATGAACCTGTGAATGAATCTAGGTGGGATTTTCTTGAAACAACGAAATCAGGTAAAGTTAAACAAATTAGAACCGTAGACATTGTGCCTGATGATGCCATTTCTTTTCCAGGTTGGATCGACACTTACATTGACTACTGCATGAGGAACGCACTATACCCAGAGAAGAGAATCGCTGCTGCATCTGCATTAGGTATGTTCTCTGCTTTGGTGGGAAGATGCATCATGGGGCCGAATGAACTAAAGCTTAACCTATATATTGTTGTGCTTGGGCTGACAGCTTCGGGCAAAGATTTTCCAAGAAAATTGAACGCTAGAATCTGTATGGAAATTGATAACGCTAGCCTCTTGATGACGAAGGTGGGTTCAAGAGAAGGTCTTGAAGAGAAGGTAATTCAAGGCCCAAAATTTCTCATGGCAGATGAAGGTGCATTTGATCTTGAGAAAGCAAAGTCAGGTGACACAAGGTTCAACGATGTAATGGGAACAATGCTAGAACTGTTCACATCAAACTATATTAAGAGGCGAGCTAAAGCGGGTGATGCGGACTCAGAAAACTTTATTCGCTACCCATTCCTTTCCATTATGACTTCATCAACCCCAGAAGAATATTTTAAGGCACTATCACCTAAGATGCTTCGGTCAGGTTTTTACAATCGTTTGCTGATTCTACAATCTGCAATTCGAGGCAGAATGAATCTTCGGGGTATGTCAGTATCGGAACCCATTCCAGAATATTTGGTTGAGGTTGCTGCAAGACTGATTGCCATGAATGAAAACCTTGTGCCTGGAGTGATCAAGGAATTCATGGCAGACACTAAACTCGATGCACTTGGCAATGCTCCGCTTAATCAGATTGAAAAAGATTCAAAAATACTTCTTCTTGATGAAGATGCGTTAGAATTTTTTCAAACTCAAGTGTGGGAAAATGATGATCTGTATTCCAAGTACCAGAAGAACAGCGAAGAAGAAAAGGCTTCTTCATGTGCTAGACTTCCTGAGTTAGCCTTAAAAATAGCTTGCCTGTGGGAGTTAAGCCAAGACATAAACGCTGATACAATTTCGCTAGCTGGAGTTACCTCTGGATTTAAATTTGTGCGTGAAGTGAATAAGAGGCAAACCGCTAATACAGTCATGGTAAGCGATACCAAGTTCGGTGAAATTACAGACAAACTATTAAACATGATTAAGGATTCATTGAATGAAATCGAACCAGATGTGTATGGTGTAAAGATGATTGATGCGAAAAGGCATCTCAGGAAGATCGTACACAGCGGGCAGAGCGTTGATGATGCAATCCGATACCTTCAAGATTGCGGTGAAATTTCAATCAGGAAAAGCAGAGATGCGAATGGTGCTGGATCAATGTACATCGTTATAAATGACCAATCACCTTCTCAATCCCAATCCGAGGGATCGACATCAGAGCTAAGTTAAAAGCATCTGCAAGGTCAGGAGAGTGCTTGAGTCTACGCTTCATCATGTCCTTAGACTCGACCACTCTTCTGCCATTCGTATCCACAATGTATACTGGTGTGCGTAACTCTTCCATCATCCTTTCACGCATATGCAGCGGAAGATGTCCGATAGACACTTTACCCTCAATAGCTAATTCTGCTGCTTCAAACCAAAGTGCGGATCTCATGTTTGGGAACTCTCTCCACCTAGGTGCTTCACCAGATGAATTAATACCGTAAAACATATAGTCACCCTTGTTATCGACTACACCACCACCTACACCACCCTCATCGATAAGCACAGGAATTTTAAATTGCGATTGCCTTGGTGTTTCATACTTTTGGCAATACTCTTTAATCTTTTCCGAGAATTCTTTCGTAGACAAACCACGATACTCCTTTGCATCTATGATGCAGCATCCATGTCTGACAACCAAGCATGATCTATCGTCACCGAACCTTGCAGGGTCAGCACCAATCTGAACAACCCAATCTTTATTGAGCGGTATTGGATCAAGGATTTGTTTAAGTGCCAAAGCACCCCATACCGAGTTGATCGCCTTACTTGGGTATCTTCCAAGAACTTGGATATCAAACAGCGGGTCTTCAACCATGTAGTTTCGGTCATTGAAGGTAAAGAACCCTGGCTCAGATTCCTCACCTTCTCTAGCGGTTCTACATTCGTTTTTGATGCGGTTCTCTACATACTCATAGTTAATTGCACCTGGAACCAGATCGGCCTTAAAAGCAACATTAGGATGGTCAAGAGCGGAGAGGTGAAACACTTTCCAATCAGGAGAGTTCTCAGCAAAATAGGCGGGTGATGATGCATCATATGGATTGAAAATGCAGAACCATAAACAATTCTCTTTGCTGGCTGAAAGCATTGATTCTGCTCGTTCCCAGAAGGTTGGTTCAATACCTGATGCCTCATCAAAGAGAATGCATAAACCACCAGCGGAATGTCTACCTTGAAAAGCATCGGCCTTCTGAGCGGTTAAACCTTGGATGTAATGCGAGGGGTTCTTTTCAAGACGATTAGCCTTGGGCATCCAGTTTGGATCTCTTGGCCTGACTCGCCTTAGTTCTTTGAACACACCATCTTTTATCTGCTGGGCAACAGGTGCTGAAATCAAAACTTCTGATGGGGTAAAGTGGTCGTGAAACCAACTTGCAATAACAGCACACAAAAAAGTTTTGCCTTGATTGTGTGCGGATCGAACCAAAACTTTTCTTGCACCATTGGCAACCGAATCAAATATTTCCATCTGCTGGGGGGTCAAGCTTATCCCTAGGTATTCGCAATACTCCCCTGGGTTTTTCGGAATCACTATAGTCTTCTGCTTCTCCCGATTCACTCTCTTCACTTCTTGGATTTCCAAGAGTTTCCCCTGCAACGCTGGACTCGATAAGGCCTTTTGCCATCTCTTTTGCAAGTTGTTTGTTGAGGAGTTTTTGGAGTTCTTGTTCATCATCTCGTTCCTTATTATTTCGTTCAATTATCCATTGCATTGCTCGCCAATCCTCAGAACCATGTTCATGGATAACCTGTTGCATTGCTATAGTGGCCTGTGCTTTAGCCTTAACCATTTCTTTTTTATGCCAAGGTTCAAGATCCCTTTTAGAAATCCCAAAGGCCTTCATTGCTAATTTGAAGTCAATTCCACGCTGGATATTCTCCAGCATTTCGTAAAAACTGTCTGAATCTATCATGACTTTGGAAACTCCTTGCCCCCTGGAAATTCAACATTTTCTGGTGTTTCTGGGTCGATCAACATTCTCATAAGTTCAAGTGTCTCAGAGATGTAGATCAAACTTGCTGCTATTGATTGAGAAGGCTTCCCTTTTTCATAAGCAGCTATAGCTTCCACCATCCAGTCCGCTCCAG
>Ga0209298_10000103_pt1 | contig 48805 bp, 43 predicted proteins | sample S_140806_EF_Meta_FD_187325 | JGI IMG/M metagenome (GOLD analysis project Ga0209298, IMG submission 187325) | Freshwater microbial communities from Lake Simoncouche, Canada to study carbon cycling - S_140806_EF_MetaG (SPAdes) (version 2) | ecosystem: Environmental > Aquatic > Freshwater > Lake ... | reverse complement strand
TCCCTCAATCATCAGAGTACCCCAATCGGCCGTCTCGCTCCTGATTTGCTCTGGTCGAATCACACTGTTCCGAAACACCTTTCCGGAGTAGACGACCCGAGTGTTGTCTGATTCGCCCGCCGGCATCCCAGATGCCCCGTCGGACTGTGCGTCACCCGGCGCCGAGGGCGTAGACCCGTCGGGCCGTCGCCGCGGAATCCCCGGCCACCTGCTCGGCCGGGACATCCAGCAGATCGGCCAGTGCGCGCACGGTGTAGGGCAGGCAGTACGGCTCGTTGGGCGCACCGCGGAACGGGTGCGGGGTGAGAAATGGCGCGTCGGTCTCCACCAGGAGTTGGCCGGACGGGATGAGAGCGGCGGCCTCCCGCAATGCATGAGAGTTCTTAAAGCTGACGGTGCCGGACAGGCTCAGAATCCACCCGGCGTCGATGCACTGCCGGGCCATCTCGGGACCGGAGGAGAAGCAGTGGAAGATCACCGTCTCCGGCGCGCCCTCAGAGCGCAACACATCGAGGACCGCGTCGTCGGCATCGCGGTTGTGGATCATCAACGGCTTGCCGGTGCGTTTGGCCAGATCGATATGCCAGGCGAACGCCTCGCGCTGGCTGGCCGGTTGCGCACACCCGTCGAGCTTTCCGGGCCAATACAGATCGATACCCGTCTCGCCGATCGCCACCACCCGCGGTGCTGATGCCAATGCCTCGATCTCCGAACGGGCCGACTCGGTCAGCGAATCCGCGCGGGTGGGGTGCAGTCCGACGGCGGCGTAGACCCGGTGATCCCATTCGGCCGCGGCCGCGGCCCAGCGTGCTGAGTCCAGATCGTCGGCGATGGTGACCACCGCGAGCACACCGACCGCCTCGGCTCGGTCGAGCACGGCGCGGACGTCGTCGGGTGTGCGAGCACCGCACGCGTCGAGATGCGTGTGCGCATCGATCAACGGCGTCAACGGCACTGGCGGCGGCGGTGCCGGACGCTTCGAACTCACGCCCCACACAATAAGGTGAACCCGACATGAGTAAGACCCCGTTCTACGTGACCACCGCGATCGCCTACCCGAACGGCGCACCGCATGTCGGACATGCCTACGAGTACGTCGCCACCGACGCGATCGCCCGATTCAAACGACTCGACGGATTCGACGTCCGGTTCCTGACCGGCACCGACGAACACGGCCTGAAGATGGCGCAGGCCGCCGCCGCCGAAGGCATCGCGACCGCTGACTACGCCCGGCGCAACTCCGATCAGTTTCAGCGCTTGGAGGAGATGCTCAATATCTCGTTCGACCGCTTCATCCGCACCACCGACCCCGACCACTATGCGGCGTCGACGGCACTGTGGCAGCGGATGGCCGAGGCCGGCGACATCTACCTCGACAGCTACTCCGGTTGGTACTCGGTGCGCGACGAACGATTCTTCACCGAGGCCGAGACTGACGTTGTTGCCGACGGAACCCGGGTCGCCACAGAGACCGGCACACCTGTCACCTGGACCGAGGAGCAGACCTACTTCTTCCGGCTGTCGGCCTATACCGACCGGCTGCTCGCGCACTACGGTGAACATCCGGACTTCATCGCGCCGGAGGTGCGCCGCAATGAAGTAGTCAGCTTCGTCTCCGGCGGCCTACGCGACCTATCGATCTCGCGAACCTCCTTCACCTGGGGTGTGCCGGTACCCGGCGACGCCGAACACGTGATGTACGTGTGGGTCGACGCGCTGACCAACTACCTCACCGGCGTTGGCTATCCGGACACGGAATCGGTTCTCTACCAACGCTATTGGCCTGCTGATCTGCATATGATTGGTAAGGACATCATCCGGTTCCACACCGTGTACTGGCCGGCTTTCCTGATGTCGGCGGGAATCGCGTTGCCGCGCAAAGTCTTCGCGCACGGATTCCTCTACAACCGGGGCGAGAAGATGAGCAAGTCCGTCGGCAATGTCGTCGACCCGGTCGCCCTGGTGGAGAGCTTCGGAGTGGACCAGGTTCGCTACTTCCTCCTGCGCGAGGTGCCGTTCGGCCAGGACGGCAGTTACAGCGAAGACGGGATCATCGGCCGGATTAACACCGATCTGGCCAACGAGTTGGGAAACCTGGCACAGCGCTCGCTGTCGATGGTGAATAAGAACCTCGACGCCCGGGTGCCCGAACCCGGCGAGTTCAGCGCCGAGGACACCGAACTGCTGAGGTTGGCCGACGGCCTGCTGGCACGTGTTCGAGCCGCCTTCGACGAACAGGCCATGCATCAGGGCCTGGAAGCGATCTGGCTGATGCTGGGCGCGGCCAACCGTTATTTCTCCGTTCAGGAGCCGTGGGTACTGCGCAGGTCGGAATCTGAGACCGACCAGATCCGGTTCCGAACCGTGCTGTACGTCACCTGCGAGGCCGTGCGGATCGCCGCGGTCCTGGTACAGCCGGTGATGCCGCAATCAGCCGCCACATTGCTCGATCTGTTGGGCCAATCGGCCGGGCAGCGCGACTTCACCTCGCTGGACACCCGTCTGGTTCCGGGCACCGCGCTGCCCGCGCCGACCGGTGTGTTCCCCCGCTACGAGACCCCCTAGTTCCCCGCGAGCAGGCGCAAATGCCTCCGCAGGCTCGGCGTGTCGGAGCCTTTTGCGTCTGCTCGCGCGAGACAGCAAGCTAGAGCAATGCGCACCGAGCGACTGGGCGACCTCGGCACCGCCGACGTCGTGCTGCGCGCGGTCGCCGCCGGCGCGCGCGCTCTGCGGCTGCCACCGCCGGCCGCTCTGATCGGCGACTGGTTCGACTCGGCCGCGGTGATCGCGCCGAGTGTGTCGGTGCGACCGGTCGATCCGGACGCGGTGTTCCCCGGTTCACCGGACTTGACGACGTCCCGAGCGGAGCCGGGTGCGGTCGGCGGCGGCTGGATCGGCTACCTGTCCTATCCGGACGCCGGCGCTGACGGGTCGCCGCCGAGAATTCCGGAAGCGGCCGGCGGGTGGACGGACTGCGTGCTGCGCCTGGACTCAGCCGACCGATGGTGGTTCGAAAGCCTTTCCGGCCAACAACTTCCCGATTGGCTGCCGCCCGCACTTGCGGTGCCGCCGGTTCACCACAGCTGCGACATCAACTGGCGGCGTCCGGATATCGACCGGCACCGCGCAGGTGTGCTCTCGTGTCTTGAGGCGATCGGGGCGGGCGAGGTTTATCAGGCGTGTGTCTGCACCCAGTTCACCGGCACCGTCACCGGCGCACCACTGGACTTCTTCGCCGACGCGGTGGCCGCAACCGGCCCGGCGCGCGCGGCCTACCTCGCGGGCGACTGGGGCGCGGTGGCATCGCTGTCGCCGGAGTTGTTCCTGCGCCGAGTGGGAGACCAGGTGAGTTCGAGTCCGATCAAGGGCACACTGCCGCGCCATGCCCGGCCGGAGGAATTGCGCGCCTCGGCCAAAGACGTCGCGGAGAACATCATGATCGTCGACCTGGTGCGCAACGATCTGAGTCGGGTGGCGCTGACCGGCACGGTGACGGTACCGGAACTGCTGGCGGTGTATCCGGCGCCCGGGGTGTGGCATCTGGTCTCCACGGTGTCGGCACAGGTGCCGGTCGATCTGCCCGCCTCGGAATTGCTGGCCGCCACCTTCCCGCCAGCCTCAGTGACCGGCACACCGAAAACCCGCGCGCGGCAACTACTTTCGCAGTGGGAGCCACACCGGCGCGGTGTGTACTGCGGCACCGTCGGTCTCGTATCGCCGATCGCGGGCTGCGAACTCAATGTCGCCATCCGCACGGTGGAGTTCGACGCTCTGGGCGGTGCGGTACTCGGTGTCGGCGGTGGGATCACCGCCGACTCCGATCCGGATGCCGAGTGGCAGGAGTGCCTGCACAAAGCGGCACCGATCGTGACTCAGGCCTCCCGCGCGCGCAGCACTGCGTCATAGAGTTCCCGCTTCGAGGGCCCACCGGCGTGCGCGCCAATCACCTGGGCGCAGGCATCTTTGACCCGCATGCCGGCGCCGGCGAGCAGGCCCACCTCTGCGACCAGTGTGTCGAGATCGACGATGGGTTGCGCTCCGGCGAGCACGACGGTGATCTCACCGAGCACCCCATCGCCGGCCCACTGCGCCAACTCGGCCAGGGTGCCGCGGCGCACCTCCTCGTGCAGCTTGGTCAACTCCCGACAGATCACCGCGCGACGCGCACCGCCCAACTCCTCGACGGCATCGCAGAGGCAGTCGGCCAGGCGCCGAGGCGACTCGAAGAACACCACCGTTCGCGATTCGGCGGCAAAGGTTGCCAGCCACGCCCGCCGCGCTGAGCGCTTGCGTGGTCCGAACCCCTCGAAGCAGAACCGGTCGGTCGGCAGGCCGGACACGGCCAGTGCCGTCGTCACCGCAGACGGCCCGGGCAGACAGGACACCGGTAGTCCGGCCGCCACACAGGCCGTCACCATCCGGTAGCCGGGGTCGTTGATGAGCGGCATCCCGGCGTCGCTGACCACCAACACGGTCGCTCCGCCGCTGATCTCGGCGACCAACCCGGGCACCCGCGCCGCTTCGTTTTGGTCGAACAGGCTGACCACCCGGCCGCCGATCTCGACATCCAGCGACTTCGCCAGCGTACGTACCCGGCGGGTGTCCTCGGCGGCCACGACATCAGCCGTTCGCAGGGCGTCAAGCAGGCGTTTCGACGCGTCACCGGGATAACCCAGCGGGGTGGCGCCAAGCAGCAGCCGACCGGTACTCACTCCCACACCCTACGATCGCAGTCGTGACCGCCCCGGCCGACGAGCTGATCGAAGCGCAGCCTGCGCCCGACGTCATCAGCCCCGGACCTATCAAACCGGTCGCCGATTTCGGGCCGATCGACCGGCTGGAGGGCTGGGCGGCGACGGCGGTCGTCACCGCGCTGGGCGCCCTGACGCGAATGATGAACCTGGGCTCACCCACGGACGCCGGCACGCCGATCTTCGACGAGAAGCATTACGCCCCGCAAGCGTGGCAACTTCTGCACAACTACGGGGTCGAGGACAACCCCGGCTTCGGACTGGTGGTTCACCCGCCAGTCGGCAAGGACCTGATCGCCATCGGCGAGGCGTTGTTCGGATACACCGGACTTGGCTGGCGTTTCACCAGTGCGGTGTTCGGTGTGATCCTGGTGGCGCTGGTGACCCGCATCGTCCGCCGGATCAGTCGCTCCACCCTGATCGGCGCCGTCGCGGGTCTGCTCATCGTCTGCGACGGGGTGAGCTTCGTCGCCGCCCGAAGCGCACTGCTGGACAACTTCATGAGCGTCTTCGTGGTGGCCGCGTTCGGTGCATTGATGGTCGATCGCGATCAAGTTCGGCAGCGGATGCACATCGCATTGCGCCAAGGCCGGATCGCCGAAACCCCCTGGGGCCCAAGGCTTGGTGTGCGGTGGTGGCGGTTCGGCGCCGGGGTCCTGCTCGGGTTGGCGTGCGCGACGAAGTGGTCCGGTCTGTACTTCGTGCTGTTCTTCGGTGTGATGTCCCTGGCATTCGACGTCGCGGCCAGGCGAACCTATCGGGTTCAGATGCCGTGGACCGGCGTGCTCCGGCGCGATCTGGGCCCGGCGGCCTGGGTTTTCGGCCTGATTCCGATGGCCGTGTACCTGTTGGCGTACGCGCCCTGGTTCGCCTCTGAGACGGCGGTCAACCGCCATGAGGTGGGCCAGTCGATCGGGCCGCGGCAGTGGTACCAACCGCCGGATGCGATCCGCTCGCTGTGGCACTACACCAACAAGGCCTATCACTTCCATTCCACGCTGACGAACGCCGCGGGCAATCACCATCCGTGGGAGTCCAAGCCGTGGACATGGCCGATGTCGCTGCGTCCGGTGCTCTACGCCATCGACGACCAGAATGTGCCCGGTTGCGGGGCGGCGTCGTGCGTCAAAGCTGTCATGCTCGTCGGCACACCGGCGATGTGGTGGTTGGCAGTCCCGGTACTGCTGTACGCCGCGTGGCGGGCCGTCGTCGGCCGAGACTGGCGGTACGGAGTAGCACTGGTCGGGTATTGCGCGGGCTGGCTGCCGTGGTTCGCCGCAATCGACCGGCAGATGTACTTCTTCTACGCGGTCACGATGGCGCCGTTCCTGATCATGATGATCGCCCTGATCCTCGGCGACATCCTGTTCAAACCGACCCGCAATGCTGAACGCCGAACCCTGGGTGTCCTCGTGGTGTGCTGTTATGTGGCGCTGGTGATCACCAACTTCGCCTGGATGTATCCGATTCTGACCGGGATTCCGATCTCGCAGTCCACCTGGAACATGCAGATCTGGCTGCCCAGTTGGCGCTGACCACTCAGCGAATCAGCGGATCACCTAATGACGGATGGCGTTGACCCCGGCGATCAATAGATCGCGGGCGCGCTGGGTGTTGACGCCCGCTACCGGCTGACCCGGCAGCACCAGAGGATTGGCCGACACGATCACCTGGTAGTCGCCGAAATGGGCGGAGTAGTTGTAGACCTCACCGGTTCGGACCGTGCCATCGACCATCGTCTGCACCACCCGATGCACCCCGATGGTCTCGGTTCCCTCGATCTTGGGTACCTCTACGTCCTCCACCGTCCCCTTGACTCCTGCGCCGGCGAAGGCCACCCTGCGGCAATCGGAACCGGGCGCGACCACCGGAACCGCTTCATTGGTCTGGACGGCGATCACGATGAAACGGTTACCCTCGCCCTCGGCCGACACCGCCGCCATATTGCCCTCGGTGCCGGCGGGCACCAGTTGGCCGGTGGCGAATCGGGCGCAGCCGGACGGTTCAAACTTCAATCCGTCGGGCAGTTTCTGACCACTGAGCACCTTGGGGTCGATACCGGTCGGCGTCACCCCGGTGACCGTGAACTGCGGCCCAAAGCTGACCTTGACATCCGAAATCTTCGCAATGTCGGCGGTGGTGCTCTGATCGGCACCGCAGCCGGCCAGCACGCCGACACCCAGCGAAACGATGACCACTCCGCGCATATCCATCGGAGGTCAACTTACCGAAACCCGGCCGCTCAACCGCGCAACGCCGCCACCGTGGTGGCGAGGGTGTCCGCGACGAATCCCGGATCCAGCGGGGGGTGCGGCGATCCGGGGTCGGTGATCAGCGTGACGTATGCGACATGGTGGTCGAAATAGGCGAACGCCGCAGTGGCCAGCGCATTGGTCTCACTGCCGGCCTCCACGATGGTGCGAGTCGCCGCCCGCCAGGCGACGGTCACCGCACCCTCGATCACGGGGGCTTCAATTCGGGTCACTTCAGCGCTGGTGTGAACGAAAGTCATTGTCCACCTGTCACATTGCGTCGGCAGATCAAACCCTGCCGCGTCGTCCGTCATTGCGCTCGCCACAACGAAGACTGTTCCGCCCGATCCCGACGCCGACAGCCCGCGGGCACCGGGGTCAGACGGCGCCGGATCAGCCAGACGCGCACACTGCGCTGGATCGGCGGTCCAACCGGTCCCGAATCCCCACAGACCGGCAGCACTGACCGGTCCGTTCAACTCTGCGACCTCATATCCCTGCGGCAGCACCGACCGCACCCTGATGACGTTGGCGGGGTCGACCTCCCGGGGCGCGGTCACCGCCGACTGCGGCGGCGGGTTCGGCGGTGAACCACACGCGCTCACACAGACAAGCATTGCCAGACCCACCACGCGCCGGTGCACGCCGCTTTGATACCACGGGGCCTGCAGGCCCCGCCGCCTTTGCACCCAAGCCCGATGACGGGCGCGATGGAATAGCTTGCCGATCATGTGCACTTGCGTGTTGTGGAACGACAACGATCGCGTCCCTTGTCGGTGATGTCACTGACCGTTTCGTGCCGCAGCAGATGGCGTTCTATCGGTTAAGCCACCAGATGTCGGTGGACAGCACCGTCGCGAAGGTGCACCACAGCGGATAGGGCGCCAGTGCGACACCCAGTTTGGGGTCGGCGTCAGCGGCGCGGCGAACCAGGTCCGCGCTGCTGGCCGCCAGCAACCCGGCCACGATCGCACCCTGGCCGGTCCGGTGCCGGTTGAAGAAGACCCAGCTGAACCCGGCATTGAGCACTAGGTTGACGCCCAGCGCCGCAATGTAGGTGCGCGCCTTGGCATTATCGCCGTCGGCCCGGAACCGGTTGATCGTCGCCGCGGAGGTGGCCGCGATATCGACGTACAGCATCGTCCAGGCGATCGGGAACGCGACGTTCGGCGGCACATAACGCGGCTTGCGGATCTGGGAGTACCAGTTTTCAACCCCATCGCGGCTCACCGCGCCGCCGACGACGGCCGCGGCCGCCGTGGCCAGACCGGTACCGATGATCGATCTCCGCATTTCGCCAACCTACCGCCTGAGCCCAGGTAGCTGAATCCGCCACCGAGGTTGCGTTCGATTTCCCCACGGGTGGGCACTAAGCTTCAGATTCGAAGCGGTCAGCGAAACGCGGCCACGGGACGAGGGAGTACTGACCGGATGAAGAAGATGTCGATGGTCACCACCGTGGGGCTGTGCGCCGTGACGTTGAGCGTCACGCTGGCCGGCTGTAACGCCACCAAGACCGAGGTCAAGTCCGAAGCGAGCTCGGCCGCCTCCAGCGTCGCCGTGTCGAGTTCGGCCGCGGCCACACCGGATATGCCCGCCGGTCCGAACAAGACCATTGCCGACTACGTCAACGACAACAAGATCATCGAGACACCGTTCAAGAAGGATGAACCTGGGGCTCCGGTGTTCGATTTCGCGACGCCGCCGGACTGGGAGTTGGCCGGCGCGAAGACTCCGGCATGGGCCTACGGTGCGATCGTCTACAAGAAGGCCGTCAACCCCAACGATCCACCGTTCGTGACGGCGATCATCTCCACGCTCACCGGCGACGTCGACCCGGCGAAGATCCTGGAGTACGCACCGGGCATGTTGCAGAACCTGCCCGGCTATATCCAGGACGGCGATGTGCAGAAGAGCACGGTCAGCGGGTTCGACTCGATCAAGTTCCAGGCCACCTATCTCAGGGGCGACGAGCGACGCTACATCGCTCAGGAAACCATCGTCATCCCCGGCAAGGACGGCGCGGTCTTCGTGGTGCAACTCAACGCCGACGCCCCACAGGACCAGGGCCAGGTCGTGCGTGATGCGGCCGCCATGATCAACGCCGACACCAAAATCACCGTCTGATCCGCTAGGCCGCCGCGCGCACGACTTGGCGCGCCATCGCCCGAATCTCAACCGCCATCGCGGGGTCGATGCGCAATTCGTCGGTGCCCGGAACGTCGAACTCCGTTGTCACGACACCGGGTTCGTCACGCTCCCACTGCGGACCGTATCGATCGAGAATCGTCCGCATCCCTACGTTGTCGGAAAGCAAGCGGGCGGTAAACCGGCGCACCCCGCCGATATGCGCAGCGACGGTGAGCGCATCCATCAAAATGCTGCCGATGCCGAGGCCCTGGTAGTCGTCGGCCACGATGAACGCGATCTCCGCCACACTCGGGTCGGTGGCATCCCGGACGAATCGCGCATCGGCCACAACCGGCCCGTCTGCACCATCGACTACAACCCAGACGAAGTGCTCCACGTAGTCGACCTGGAACAGGTAATCCATCAGCGCCGGACTCGGTTCGCGGGCGGACATGAACCGTCGGTAGATCGTCTCGCTGGAGAATTCCACCGAGGGATGGGTGGACCGTTCGCTGTCGCCGGGCAGCACCGGTCGCAGCATCAATTCGCTGCCGTCGTTTAGCGAAACCGAAATGGGAGTGACGAATGCGGCCAGTCGCTGGCGCGCGGTGCGCAGCAGTCGCTCGCTGACTCCCGGCAGGTCGGCCAGAACCGAAAACGCCCTCTGGTCTCCGATGTAGCCGCTCAGCGGTTCGGTGGCCGTGACGGTGGCGACGCGGGGTCTGTCGCGCAACAACGCGATCTCGCCGACGATCACCCCGGCGCAAACCTCGCCGACCACCACCGCGTCGTCGTCTCCGGTGTGGTGGACCTCGGCCCGGCCGGACTCGATCAGGATGAACGACACCGCCTGCTCGCCCTGGCGCATCAGCACTTCACCGGGGCCGGCCCGCAACGGCTGCAAACGCCCTGCGATGGCGCGGACCTGTTCAGCCGAACAGTCCTCGAACAACTCCATATCGCTGAGGCCGTCGACCCGCCCACTCGCCGGTTGCCCGTCCTCGGCCGTCAACGCCTGATCCTGACCATGGTGACTAGTAGGCCAGAAGATTGACGATTCCGCTGAAGGCTCTCGGAACTGCACTTGCGGCGGGCACGATCATCGACCGAACCGGCGCGCAACCGCTTGCCTGCAGCAGGCCCGCGGTCAACGCCCGGTAGCGACGCGACATCTGCCGCCACTGGCGGTCGTAGGCGCCGGGGGCATCGGCCAGCACGCACTTCACCAGCAACTCCGCACCGCCGAATGCGATACCCATGCCTTCACCGGTGAGCGCGTCCACGTAGCCGGCGGCATCGCCGACCAGCATCACCCGTCCCGAGGTTCGACTGCGCACCCGTTGGCGCAGCGGACCGGCGGCACGGTCGGAGTCATGCGGTACACCGGTGAGCCGTGCTGCCAGAGCGGGAAATTCAGCAAGGTGGTCGTCAAACCTGCCCTGCCGAGATGTGAGAATCGCGACACCCACCGAATCCTCGGCAATCGGCGTCACATACGCCTCGGTGTCGTGCGCCCAGTACACCTCGACGGTGTCGCTCCAGGGCGCGATCTGGAAATGCCGGCGGATCCCCCATCGGCGTCTGCCGCGACTGGGTAGATCCAGTCCGAGGGAACGGCGGATCGGCGAATGCAGACCATCCGCGGCGGCGAGGTAGCGCGCACGCAGATCGCCGCAACGGACCGACGACGCATCCTGGCTTACCTCGCCGATATCACCGTGGACTATCCGGACTCCGGCGGACGAGGCGGCATCGTGGAGGGCTTCGGAGAGCGCAGTGCGCCGCATGCCCAAGCCCTCACCCGACCGGAAGTTCGCCCGGACCGATCGGGTGGAGTCCAGGTAGGTGATACCGCGAAACGCCTTGCCGTGCGGACTGACACCGATTTTCTTGAGTTGCTTGACGGTGTGCGGCATCAGGCCTTCGCCGCATGCCTTGTCGATCGGCCCGGGGCGGCGTTCCACGACGACGACGTCCAAACCGGCCTTCGCGGCATGGGTGGCTGTCGCCAGTCCGCCCGGTCCCCCGCCTGCAACCAACAGGTCGATCATGCCAACCTCGCCAGTGCATTGTTCTCCGTGGTGATGCGTGTGGTCAGTAGCGCGGCGTTGAGCACGGTGAAAACCAGCGCGGTAATCCAGGCAGTGTGGACCAGAGGCAACGCCACACCCTCGGCGATCACCGCGACGTAATTGGGGTGCGGTATCACGCGATAGGGGCCGCCAGAGACTCGCGGCGCCCCGGGCACCACCACGACGCGGGTGTTCCATTGTCGCCCGAGTGTGGTGATACACCACCAGCGCAGTACTTGCGCCGCAACCACGATCACCAGCATCGGCCAACCAAGTGCGGGCAGGAACGGCCGGTGCAACCAGATCACTTCAGCCAGGCAGCCCACCAGCAGTCCGGTGTGCAGGACGACCATGACCGGATAGTGACCGGCGCCGAACTCGATACCGCCCCGGGTTCGGCTCCACGCGAGGTTGCGGTTGGAGACAACCAGTTCCGCCACCCGCTCGCCGGCAACCGCGGCAATCAGCAGCACGTACCAGATCACGAGAGGCGACCTATCAGTGCCATTGCAGCAGAACCAATTCGGAACAGAACCCGGGCCCCATCGCCATCATGACACTGGGCCCAGCGACCGGGTGTTTGGCTTTGGTGTCCCGCAGCACATGCAGTACCGACGACGAGGACAGGTTTCCGACATCGGCCAGCGATCGCCAGGTGAGTTCAAGAGCATCATCGGGGAGGCCGAGGCTGTCCACGATGGCCTCGATCACCTTGGGCCCGCCAGGGTGGCTCACCCAGGTTCCGATGTCGTCGATGGCGAGGTCGTGCGCGCCGAGGAAGCCGGTGACGTCGTCGCGCAGGTACCGGCTGACGACCTCGGGAACGTCGGCGGATAGCACCAATTCGAAACCGCTTGCTCCGATATCCCAGCCCATAGTGCGCAGCGAGTCCGGGTAGAGGTGGCTGCGAGAATCGATGATGTCGGGCCCGAGCGCGCCGATCTCGCGAGCTCGACGTTCACCCACAGCCACCACCGCCGCGGCTCCGTCGCCGAAGAGCGCACCTCCGACAAATCCAGCAATTTCGGGTTTCAGAGCGGGGAAGGTGAGCGAGCACAATTCCACCGACAGCAGCACCGCAACATCATCGGGCGCACCGCGCAGATAGTCGTGCAGTCGCGCCACACCTGCAGCACCCGCAACGCAGCCAAGGCCAAACATCGGAACCCGGCGCACATCGGGTCGCAGGCCGAGGCGAGTCGCCACCCGGGCCTCGAGCGAGGGCACCATGATGCCGGTCACCGTGGTCGACATGACCAGGTCCACGTCGGTCGGCTTCAAGCCGGCCTCATCGAGTGCCGCAGCCAACGCCGTGCAGGCCAGGTCCACCGCATGCTCGATGTAGAGGTCGTTGGCCTCGCCGAAATCCTGTAGCCCGGGGTAGGCCTCAATCGGTAGCACCAGGTGGCGGTGGCCGACCTTGGCGGAGCGATGGAGACTGCGCACTATTTTGTCGTGCCCGGCGAACGCCGGAAAATTCAGGAAAGCCTCGGTGATCTCGTCCTGGCTGTAGCGGTTCGGGGGCAGTGCGCCCTGAACCCCCGCGATCACGCTGATCGGACGAGCAGCGCCGGATATCGATTTGCTGGACATAGATTCCAGTATGCCCTCGTTTCACAAGACCGACCCTTACGGTTGCCTGACACCGGGGGCCGCTGGCGGCGATTCTCTTGGCGGCCGTGGCCAGGGAAACCAGTACGGAACGCTATGAGCGTAATCATCGAAGGTCCGGCCGTAGATGCGCCGATAACGGGCCTCCTTGAACTGTGGCGCGATCAGGCAGTAGGCCGTGAACGTGATTGCTACCACAAGTTGGTCGGGTGTCCACGTCGGTACGGTCCACAGGGTCAACGCGAAGGAGACGTAGATCGGCTGGCGGGTCAGCCGGAACAGGCCCGTCACCGGCATCGGCGGATAGACCGGCTTACGTCCGCGAAGCAACGCGGACCACCCCAGACTGCCGGTCTGCACGGACAACCCGGCGTCGACCATGGACTTTCCGAGCAACGCCCAGGAAGCCGCGTAGAGCACGATCATGACCACCAGTGCCGGCCCAGTCGCCTGCCACCAGATCGTTGACGTCGGCGACCAGAAAGCGAAGAGCGCAAACACCTGTAAAGCGGCAATGGTGACGTATGTCGTCGTCGACAGGGTGGCCCCGGTGCCACGCGGCGCCAGAGCCGCGAGCACCGCCCTGCCCCGCGTGGTGAGCAACAGTGAATGAACGAGCGGAAACTGGATCAGCAGGGCGGCATTGGCGATCCAATTCCACGGCGTCGGCACGGTACCCAGCGATCGGCTCATCCCGAAAAACATTGCCGCCATCATGGTCAGCACACCGAGCAGGAACGACACGTGGCACACCACGCCGTAGCCCAGTGCCAGCGTCCTTCGTCCCAGGCTTGGTCCGGCGTCGTCACACCGCCGCGATGTGTCCACCGGGATTCCCCATTCCCTCAACGTCTTTCGGCCGGCACCAGCTGTAGCGTAACCGTATGGGACTTCGCCGGTATCTACCAATGCTGCGGTGGTCGGTGTTACGCGCGGGCATCAGTGTCCGGAATTTCAATACGACCGGCCAGCTGGGTGACGGCCGGGAAACCGCTGCGGCGGATTACGTGGTTGCTCACGCCCGGCACGGCGATCTCGGCGACGTGATTGCGAAGATGGATCAGTACTCGTACGACAAGGCATTCCTGGTCAGCGTTGGCGACGAGAAGGGCAAACTGCTCGATGCCGCGGTTAAGCGGGCGAATCCCCGGCTGGCGCTGGAGTTGGGTACCTACTGCGGGTACGGCGCTCTGCGCATTGCAGCGGCAGCACCAAGTGCACGGATTTTTTCAGTCGAGTTGGGCGCCGCCAATGCCCTTGTTGCGCAACGTATCTGGAACCATGCAGGCGTTGCCGATCAAATCACCTGCGTGGTCGGAACGATTGGTGATGGCGGACACACGCTGGACAGGTTGCGAGATCAGCACGGATTCGCCGCCGATTCGATCGACTTCCTATTCATCGATCACGACAAGAACGCATACCTGGCCGACCTGCTCGCCATCGCCGAGCGCGGCTGGCTGCATCAGGGCACGGTTGTCGTCGCGGACAACGTCGGCTTTCCCGGGGCACCGAAATATCGCGCCTACATGCGCGAGCAACAGGGCCGGCTGTGGAAGACCACCGAGCACCGCACCCACGTCGAGTATCAGTCGTTGATTCCGGATCTGGTCCTCGAATCGGACTACCTCGGCTAAGAACTCTTGGACGCAAGCCGATTGCGGCGCTGAGTAGCCCGATCCATCCGGTGCCGACCAACGCTGGCAGCGCCCTCGCTGATTCCGAGCAGCCCATGCAACTTCACCAGCGGTTTGGGCGCCCACCAGTTCCATCTGCCCAGCACATGCATGAAAGCCGGAACCAGCACCAGCCGAACCAGGGTGGCGTCAACCAGGATCGCCAGCGTCAAGCCGGTGCCGAACAATCGCATCACCGCCACCTGGGCGGCAATCAGAGCCGCGAAGGAGATGGCCATGATCAGTGCGGCGGCGGTGATAACACGACCGGTGTGGGCCAAGCCCAATGCCACACTTTCGTCATTGTCGGCTGATGTCTGTGGTGACGCCAACCAGAACTCCCGGATCCGGGACACCAGAAAAACCTCGTAGTCCATCGACAGCCCGAACGCGACGCAGAACAACAGCACGGGCATATTGGCCACCAGTGTTCCGGTGGTGGTAGTGCCGAGGCCGCCGAGGTTGCCGTCCTGAAAGATCCATACGGTTGCACCGAACGCCGCCGACAGCGAGAGCAGGTTGAGAACCAACGCCTTGATCGGGATCACCACGCTGCCGGTGAGCAGGAACAGCAGCACCAGCATGATGGCGGCGATCAGGCCCAACACCAAGGGCAGCCTGGAGGTGATGGCGTCGACGCTGTCGCGGTTGGTCTGTGCCAGTCCGCCGAACGCGGCGGTACGGCCACCCGGCGCAGGTACCGCGTGCATACGGCTGAGTTGGGTCTCGGAGGCTTGCGAGAACAGCGGTACCGAACTGCCCACGGTCAGCAGGGTGCTGCCGGCAGCCTCGCCGGTGGCAGCCAGTGGTGGACCGCTCAGCGCACCTGCCACAAAGGTGCCACTTGGCGCCGACACCGAGTTCACATCCGGAACCTTGGATAGATCGGCGGCATAACGGTCCACCGCGGCACGGTCCAGACCGGTTGAGTCGACGATGACGATCGGGACCTCGGAGTCGGAGTCGATGGCGAAATCTGCTCGCAAGAGGTCTCCCACCTGGTGGGCCGAAGCCGACTTCGGCAGCACCCGATCATCCGGGAAACCCGGCCTTACCCCGAGGAACGGGGCACCGAGGAATACGAGCAACAGGATCACGGCCAGGGCGATAGGAACAGCGTGACGCATGACGAATTTACCTGCGCGATACCAGAACTGCTGCTCGATCGGCAGTGGCGCAGGTGCCGGCCGGCCGAGCATTCGGCGCACTGCTCGCCGGACGTCCAGCGCATCGACCCTGTCGCCGAGCATCATTAGGGCCGCCGGCGTGATGATGATGGCCGACAGCGCGGCAAACGCGACAGTCGCGACACCCGCGTAGCCGAAGGAGCGCAGGAAGTTCATCGGGAAGATCACCATCACCGCCATCGACAGCGCCACGATGACCGCTGAGAACAGCACGGTGCGACCGGCGGTCGCCATCGTGGCGACGACGGCTTCATCGCGGCTGCGCCCGTCGGCCAACTCGTCTCGGTAGCGACTGATCATCAGCAGTGTGTAGTCGATGGCCAATGCCAAACCCATTGCCGTGGTGAGATTCAACGCGAAGATCGACACCTCGGTGACGAAGGTGACGGTCCGCAGCACGGCCAGCGAACCCAGGATCGCCATCACGCCGACAAAAACCGGCAGGGCCGCGGCGAACAATCCGCCGAAGACCCAGATCAGCACCAGGAAGCTGAGCGGAACGACGATCGCCTCCAGCAGCAGCAGATCGCGCTTGGACTGCTCGGTGACTTGCAGATTCACCATCGCCGCACCCCCGGCGCGAACAACGATGCCGTCCCGCTCCCCGACTATCGCGTCGGCGAGTTCCCTGGTGTAGGACTGCTGCTTGCTTTCGGGACCGATCACGCCGGTGACGATGAGACCGGATTTCTTGTCGACACTGACCAGGGCGGAGGCTGCCGGAGGTGGCGCTGTCCATGCCGAGGTGATGGTTGCGACATGGCCGGACCGGGTGAGTTTGTCGATAGTCGCGCCGGCCTCCGACTGTGCCTGTGGGCTGTCGAAACGGTCGGGCGCGGTAATGACGATCACGAGTGGGACATCGCCCTGGCCGAATTTCTCGGTGAGCAGGTCCGCAGCGCGCGAGGACTCCGCGTTCGGATCCTGAAAGCCACTCGGGGAGAGGTGTTGGGCCACCGGTATTCCGAATGCGCCGATGGCCACCATCAGCAGCACCGCGACGACGACGACCCGCCGCGGCGCGGCGATAGCCAGCCGAGCGATGCTGTGCAGCATTCCGTCAGTCTGTCACGCCGAGTCATCGGGGGCCGAGGTCCGTCGCAGGCCCAAGGGTGACTTGCGGTGCGCTGCGCCACTGGTAGCTTTCACGCCCATCCGTTTGCTGCGACCGCCGGAGGGTCTGCTGGTGCCTGAGCCGTTGAACGTCGCCGCGGAGTTGTTGATCGTCTCAGGGGCACTCGCGGATGATCAGGCGGACGACCTCCTGGCCAACCATGCCCGTGTCGATTCGGCGGTGGACTCGGCGCTGATCGGGTGGGTGGGTCGGTCTGCTGCGGCGCTGTCGGCCACCGCCGCCACGTGGACCACCGCGACTCGGGACCTGGCCACCCGGGTCTGCGAGCACGGTGCGGCACTTCGGATCACCGGTATGGCATTCGCCGAGATGGAACTCCGCAGCGCACGGGCGACAGCGCAGGCGAACGGTGCGGGGGGTGCGGGGTGAGCCTCGGCCCCGCCGATATCGACCGATGGGATCCCGCGGACGTCCGGATGGTGGCGGTGGCCGCGACCGCCCGGGCCGAATCCGCCGCGGCAGTCTCGGCGGCGCTGACACGGCTACCGATGATTCCGGGATGGAGTGGGATAGCAGCCAGAGCGGCCGGTGACGCCATCGAATTGACCAGACAGGCGCTCGATGGTCACGCCGAACAGGCCCGCACGATAGCCCGCGCGGCTGACCGTGCCGCGGACGCCATCGACCGGCTGAAGTCGCGTCTGCGCCGACTCGACGAGGATGCCCGAAGCGTCGATCTGAGGATCGATCGCGTCACGGGCGTCGTCATTCCAGAAACCCAATTCCGCGGTACCACAGCACAATTCGACACTGAAGCCGATCCGCTGGTCACCCGGCTCGACGAGATCGTTGCGCAAGCCAACGAGATCGACAACGAGTTGGCCGAAGCCATCTCGCTTGCCGACTACCACTCGGCAATTCCGTTGTCTCCGGCCGGCCCTGCACCACCGGACGACCTCAAGGCATGGTGGGACTCGCTGAATCAGATGGCCAAGGCTGAACTGCTGGATCGTAATCCGGAGGACATCGGTAACTGCGGAGGTATCCCGGTGGCCGATCGCAGTACCGCGAATCTGAGGGTTCTGCATCGCGATCTCGACCGGATCGATCGCGTCGCAGCAGACAACGGGATCTCAGTCGCCGAGATCATGGCAGCACCGGAAAGGTTCGGCCTGAACTCGACCGACATCATCCGGTACACCAATGCCGGGTTGATCAAGCAGAGCATTGCCTACAACCATTCGCTGTCCGGCGCCGAGGTACTGCTGATGGTCTACAAACCCGTCGACTTTCGGGGCCAGGGACGCGCGGCGATCGCGATCGGCAACCCGGACACGGCCGAGGACACCGCGGTGCTGGTTCCCGGCGCGACCAACAGTGTCGCCGACGGATGGTTGTCCAGCAACGAGATCGCAAACCTCTACACCGAGACCCGGGCTGCCACCGAGGCTGGTCGGGACGTCTCCGTGCTGGCCTGGATGGGCTACGACGCGCCAGATTCGTTCGTCGATCCACGAGTCGCCCAGACCACTCTCGCCCGCAAAGGCGGTGCACTACTCGCCGCAGATATCAACGCACTCAACACGACTCACCGCGGCGGCTCCTCGCACGTGACGGTGGTAGGCCATTCGTACGGCAGCACCACGGTGGCCGACGCAGCGGCCGGTTACGGGATGCGCGCCGACGATATCGTCCTGCTCGGATCACCGGGAACCGACTTGGCACGGACCGCCTCGGACTTCCACCTCCCCGACGGCGGTCACGTCTACGTCGGATCCGCCGCGACCGATCCCGTCACCAACCTCGCCGGGATGCCGCGAGACGCACCGGTGTTACCGATTGGGCCAATCGGACTGGGTGCCGACCCGGCGGCCGACGGGTTCGGGTCCACCAGATTCAAAGCCGAAGTACCCGGTTGGACGTGGCAGTCCGGGAACGATCACGATGACTACTTCGAATCAGGATCAGAGTCGCTCTACAGCACGGCTGACATCACCTCCGGCCACGGCGGGGCACTGCAGGAGCACGGGATGACGGCGCCGCACCGCGACGCCGTCCTGGGACCGTTTGCGGCCCGATTGGGACTGCCGGACTGGAGCATCCCGCTGCTGGATCCGGAACTGTTGCGGCCCGCGACGACCGGGCACCACCACGTGCCACCCGAGGTGGCAGGCCGCTGAGGACGGCGGCCCGGCCGAGACGTCGAGACCGTCGATTTAGGTTAAGGCTGCCTGCTGTTCACCCCTGCGTTGCCGGAACGGGAGGTGGGCAGCACCCGCCGGTGTGATACTCCGACTACGGATCAGGCCACACGGGGAAGAGCGCACACATGACCGACATCATTCACACCCAGCCGAAAGCACCGGCCAACGGTGCGTCGACGACGAGCGGCGCCGAGAACGTCCGGACCGCGATGACAGCCGACGGACTGCGTCGGGCTATCGAGGATCACCTGCGCTACTCGCTGGGACGCCCGGACGCCCTACTCGAGCCCAAGCATTACTACCGCGCCCTGTCATTGGCCGTGCGCGACCGCCTGCAGCAGCGGTGGAACCAGACCACACAGACCTATCTTGACCTGTCCCGCAAGGTGGCCTGCTATCTGTCGGCGGAGTTCCTGCTCGGACCGCACCTCGGCAACAACCTGCTCAACCTGGATATCGAGGCCGAGGCGCGGGCCGCACTGGCCGCGCTGGGCCAGGATTTCGACACCGTGCTGGCCTGCGAGGAGGAGCCAGGTCTGGGCAACGGCGGCCTGGGCCGGCTCGCGGCCTGCTACCTGGAATCCCTGGCCACCCTCGAGCGCCCGGCGATCGGGTACGGCATCCGCTACGAGTTCGGCATTTTCGACCAGGAGATCCACGACGGCTGGCAGGTGGAGACCACCGACAACTGGCTGGCCGACGGTAATCCATGGGAGATCGCCAAGCCTGATTTGAATTATCGCGTCATGTGGGGCGGTCATACCGAGCACTTCCAGGATGCCCACGGCCACGAGCGGGTGCGGTGGATTCCTCAGCGTTCGGTCAAGGGCGTCTACTACGGCACCCCGATCCAGGGCTACGGCGTGAACACCTGCAACACCCTGACGCTGTGGAGCGCACGCGCCATGAATGAACTTGCCCTGGACGCCTTCAATGCCGGGGACTACTACCGCGCCGTCGAGGAAGAGGTGACCTCCGAGACGGTCACCAAGGTGCTCTACCCCAATGACGAACCCGAAGTCGGCAAGCAGTTGCGACTGCTGCAGCAGTTCTTCTTCGTCTCCTGCTCACTACAGGACATCCTGCACCTGATGGAGGACTTCGCCGGCGTGACCGCCGAGGCGCTTCCGGACCGGGTCGCGGTCCAACTCAACGACACCCACCCCTCGATCGCCGTCGCCGAGTTGATGCGACTGCTGATCGACGAGCGCGGACTGGACTGGGACACCGCCTGGCGGATCACGGTCGCGACGATGGCCTACACCAACCACACGTTGCTGCCCGAGGCGCTGGAGACCTGGCCACTGTCGATGTTCGCCCAGTTCCTGCCGCGGCACCTGGAAATCATTTACGAGATCAATCGGAACTTCCTCGACGAGGTGCGTGCTCGGTTCCCCGGTGACGACGAGCGCGTGCGGCGGATGTCGATCATCGGTGAGGACGGCACCAGGAACATCCGGATGGCGCATCTGGCGACCGTCGGTAGTCACGCCGTCAATGGAGTTGCCGCGATGCACTCCGAACTGGTCAAGACCACCATCCTCAAAGACTTCTACGAGATGTGGCCGGAGCGGTTCAGCAACAAGACCAACGGTGTGACGCCGCGCCGTTTCGTCGGCCTGTCCAACCCCGGACTGCGAACACTGCTCGACGAGACGATCGGCGGCGGCTGGATGGTCGACCTGCCCAAGCTGCGGGCGCTCGAATCCCTGGCCGATGACCCGGAATTCGGCCGGCGCTGGCGGGCGGTCAAGCGGGAGAACAAGGCGCGCCTGTCGGACTACATTTCCGCCAAGACCGGGATCGACCTCAATCCGGACTGGATGTTCGACGTTCAGGTCAAGCGGATTCACGAATACAAGCGGCAGCACCTCAGCGTGTTGCACATCATCACCCTCTACAACCGGCTGAAGCAGAACCCGAATCTCGAGATCGCCCCGCGTGCATTCATTTTCGGTGGCAAGGCCGCGCCCGGCTATCACATCGCCAAGCTGATGATCAAGCTGATCAACTCGGTGGGAGAAACGGTCAACTCTGATCCGGATGTCAACGGCCGGATCAAGGTGGCGTTCATCCCGAACTTCAACGTGCAGAACGGCCAGTTGATCTACCCGGCCGCGGATCTGTCCGAGCAGATCTCCACCGCCGGCAAGGAGGCCTCAGGCACCGGCAACATGAAGTTCATGATGAACGGTGCCCTGACGATCGGCACACTCGACGGCGCCAACGTCGAGATGCGCGAGGAGGCAGGAGCAGAGAACTTCTTCCTCTTCGGACTCACCGTCGATGAGGTCCAGCGTCTCAAGCACGGGGGCTACCGCCCACGCGACTACATCTCCGGCGAATTGGCGGCCGCCCTGGGGTCCATCTCCGAGGGCCGGTTCTCCGGCGGTGACACCGGGGTGTTCGCAGACCTGGTTTCCAACCTGACCGAACATGATCCGTTCCTGGTGCTGGCCGACTACGCCGACTACATTCGCAGCCAGGACGAGGTCAGCAGAACCTGGCAGGACACCGAGGCCTGGACGCGCATGTCGATCTTGAACTCGGCCCGCAGCGGAAAGTTCTCATCAGACCGGTCAATCGCCGAATACTGCGACGAGATCTGGAACGTCGGACCCGTCACGATTGCGGACTAGCCACACCATCGCCGCGCGCCCCACCACCTCTGCTCCACCCGAATCCCGCCCCGGTGGGCCCCCGCAATGAGATCGTGGTCAGCAAGGCACCTGCCGACGGAGGGGACGGGACATGCTCGAGGTATCCGAGGTCGGCAACAAGATCGGCAGGGACGAGTTCGAGGCGGCGATCCCCGATCTGCGGGTCGGGCTGATCAACGCCCAGTACGACCTGTTGAAGGCGGACTTCCCCGTGGTCATCTGGATCGCCGGCGACGATCGCCTGGCGGCCAACGAGTTGGTGAACCGACTCAACGAGTGGATGGACTCGCGGTACGCCGACACCCGGGTCTTCGCCGACACCACCGACGAGGAATCGCAACGGCCCCAACTGTGGCGATTGTGGCGGTCACTGCCGCCCAAAGGCCGCGCCGCATTCTTCGTCGGCGGCCTGATGCGGGCGGCCAGCCTGCGAGCCGAGGGCGAGATCGACGAACCCGACTTCTCCGTCTGGCTGCGCCATGTCTCCCAGATGCAGCACGCACTGGTGGCCGATGGCGCCCTGCTGGTGAAGTTCTTTCTGCACACACCGGCGAAGGTGCAGAAGAAGAAACTCAAGGAAGCCGAGAAACACCCCGAGTCGGGCTGGCAGGTGGACCAGCGCGACTGGGCTGCTCTGGACTCGCTCGGTCCGGTGCTGCCGATCGCCGAACGCATTCTCCGCGAGACCAGCGGACCCGGTGCGCCATGGACCATCGTGGAATCCACCGACTCCCGCTATCGCGATCTCACCGTCGCCCGAACGATTCTGGCCGCACTGCAGGCCCGATTGGCCGAGGACTCCCGTTCACCCGGATGGTCACTGGCCGAATCGGTGTTCGGGGATCTCGGCGTCTCCGCCGACGTGCTGTCCGGGGTCGACCTCACCAAGACATTGGACAAAGCGGACTACCGCGCGAAACTGGCTAAACAACAGGGCCGTCTGCACCGGCTTGCACTCGAGGCGCGCAAGCGCGGGGTCAGCACCGTACTGGCCTTCGAGGGGTGGGATGCCGCGGGCAAGGGCGGGGTGATCCGGCGGATCACCGGTGCCCTGGAGGCGGGTGACTACCGGGTGATCCCGGTGGCCGCGCCTACCGACGAGGAACGCCGATACCACTATCTCTGGCGGTTCTGGCGTGATCTGCCGCCGGCGGGCAGGTTCCTGATCTTCGACCGCACCTGGTACGGCCGGGTGCTGGTGGAGCGGGTGGAGGGCTTCGCCGCTCCCGCGGAATGGCAACGCGCGTACGACGAAATCAATGACTTCGAAAGCCAACTGGTCGAGCGCGGCTATCTGGTGGCGAAGTTCTGGCTGCACGTCTCACCGGAGGAACAACTCGCGCGTTTCCAGGCCCGCGAACAAACGGCCTACAAGGCGCACAAGATCACCGACGAGGATTACCGCAATCGCGAGAGGTGGGATGACTACGTCAAGGCCGTCGACCAGATGATCCTGCGCACCACCTCAGATTCCGCCCAATGGCATGTGATCGCTGCGAACGACAAACGACATGCCCGCGTTGCCACGCTCAAGGCGGTCAATGACGGTTTGGCCCGGGTGCTCCGGGAGACCTGAACCTCAGCCGGCCAGATATTCCTCGCCGCCGGACGGATATCCACCGCCGGTGGTGGTGATGTGCACATGGTCATAGTGGCCGTAACCGGAACCGCTCGCCCCACCGCCGGGCGTGTAATACGTGCCGCGCCAGATCACGTCCTGCACCCCGAACCGGCCGGCGTTGCGCATCGCGTACGCGAGGATCGAATCGCCGAGCGCAATGCCCTCGGCGCTACCCGGATTGGGAATCATGATGTCCAGTGCCAGTCCGTTGGGGTGCCATGGCTTGGAATCCGGCCGCACACCGATCATCGTGTGGATTTGCGGGAACGCCGCGCTGACGCTGCGTTCCACCAGGATTGTCTTGACCTGAAGACCGCGTTCGGAGGCAACTCCCGCCGGCAGCGATTGGGAACGCTGCTCCACATACGATGCCGGAGCCACGACCGCGTCCGCCGTCGCGTCCGTCGCCGCGACAAGATCAGCGTCGGGTAGGGCATCCGGCGCAGCGTCGAGGTTCAATTCCGGCTGCTGCGCGGCGGCCATCTCCGTGCAGCACGCCAGTGCGTCGTCACCGGCCGGCGCTTCGACCTCGGATCCCGGATTAGCGCCGGCCCCGGCAGCGAACACCAGCGAGAGGGGGACTAGGGCAGTCGCTCCGAGTACCGACAGCTTCTTCCGAGTACGTGGTCCGGATTTGAACATCACGAAACCATAACGGAACCAGGTTACGGCGGTAGGTAGCGGCACGCGCGAAACCCCAGGAAGATCGCCAGACGTGACCGAGCTAACATTTTCTGCGCGAAAGGCCTCTAGCAGGCCAAACAGGTGTGGAGCTAAGGGGAATCGAACCCCTGACCTTCTCGATGCGAACGAGACGCGCTACCAACTGCGCTATAGCCCCCTGGTCGATAGCAGGCTACCGCACCCGCACGAGGCGAGACCTATTGGCCGGCCGCCCGCGGCAGGTCATAGCGACGGCTGTACGGCACCTCGTCGAGGTGCTCGAAGATCGGGTCCTCGTCGTCGATCTCGAGCACCGCCGTTCCGACGCGTTGGTACCGCGCTCCGAAATCATCGAAGTCGGCGCCGTCTCGTCGCCCAGACCCAGTCCTCCGCTCGGGCCGCGTACTCCGCTCGGGCCGCGTACTCCGCTCGGGCCCATTCCTCCACTCGGGCCCATCCCCCCACTCAGAGTCCCGTTCCACATCCGAGTGCGAGCGCGACATGCGGTGCAGACGCCGGCGGCGAACCTGCTCCTCGATCCGGGTCTGACGACGCAGGTACCCCAGGTAGAGCAGCGTGACCACCGCGGAGGTACCGCAGGCCCACCAGAACGCCGGGCTGACGGTGAACGACACCGCCGCCGTCGCCACCATGATCGTGGACATAGCCAGCAGGACACGTTTACGGAAGCGATACTTGCGAGCACTCACCTCGGCCGCGGTAGTCGATTCCAGCCGACGCTGGCGGTTGCCGCGCCGCGGCGCCATCGCGGGTTCCGCTGCGGCCTCGGCCTCCAAACCTGAAGTGTCGTCGATGTATTCGTATTCGTCGCCGGGAGCGTCCCGGTGATCGGACTCGGCCTCGGCCTCGTACTCGGCAGACTCAAACTCGGCAGACTCGAACACAGCTTCAGATTCGAATTCGGACACTTCGTCGGGTGTCGGGGCGACGAACGCCTGAACATCAGTGTCGGCGTCGGACTCGAACAGGCTCTCCTGGACACCGGAGCCCACCGGCAGGGCACCGGAGTTCTCATCCACCACATCGACATCGAGATACACCGGTTCGGTCAGCGCCTCGTCCGCGACGGACCGATGCGCCGACGCCACAACCATCACCGAGCGAGATTGTGCACCGGCCCGCGCTGCCCGCACCGCCTCGTCGTATTCCTCGACCTCGTCGGACTCAGAGAAGTCCTCACCGGACTCGTCGTCGCGTTGCCAGTCCGGATCGTGACGGTGGCCGGTCGCCGGGCCACCCCGTCTGATCAGGCGGGACTTCGCGTCATTGTTGATAACGCGGGTGGCCAGTGCGACATCGCTCGTCCGCCGGACGGTGTCGCGCTTATTGATGAGCATCGGCACTAAAACGAAGAGCCAGAGCACCACGAGTGCGATCCACAGCAATGACTGGGGGATGCTTGGCATGTGGCCTGCTCCTTTCCTGATCAGGCTAGGTCTGCGACGTCTGCCGTATGCGACGGCGCGCCGAGGCAATTACACACGTGTAATTCGTGGAAAACAAGCACCAACAGCCACAAATGTCACATTGGTAACATCACGGCGGCCGCGTCAGTAGTGGTGGGCGAGTCCCCGACGCACCAGTTGGGCCGTCGCCGAGCCCTCGATCTCCTCGGATGTGATCGCCACCAGAAGGTGATCGCGCCACCCGCCGTCGACATCGAGATAGCGCTTGAGCAGGCCCTCCTCCCGGAACCCGACCTTGGACAGCACCTTGCGACTGGCCGCGTTCTCCGGACGGACCGTGGCCTCGACCCGGTGCAGCATCACCGCGCCGAAACAGTGGTCCACGCCCAGGGCCAACGCGCCGGTCGCCACGCCGCCACCGGTGACCCCACTGGCCACCCAGTAGCCGATCCACGCCGACCGCAGTGCACCGTGAGTCACGTTGCCGATCGTCAACTGACCGCAGAACCTGCCGTCGACTTCGATGACGTAGGGCAACATGCGCCCCCTGCGGGCCTCGGCTCGAAGCCCCGAATACATCGGCGGCCAGGCCGAAACAGTATGTCGCGCAATCCAATCCAGCTCCGCGGTGGGCTCCCAGGGTTCCAATTTGTCGCGCTCAGCCGCCCGGGTGCGGCTCCACTGCGCGCCGTCACGCATCCGGATCGGCCGCAACCCGACAACACCCGCAGGTACCCGCAGCGGCCCGACCGGTGCCGGCCAGCCCGGGTGCGCCGCGCTATTCCGCAAAAAGTTCATCGCGAATCGTCAACCGCGCTGGGCGAGGAATGCGACGTCGACGAACTCTCCGGCCCCGATTTCAGCGATGTCACCGGGCACCATCACCAGACAGTTGGCCTCAGCCAACGACGCCAGCAGGTGCGACGAGCCGCCCGGCGCATCGCCGATCGCCTCCACCAGGTAGTCACCACTGTCCTGGTCGCGCAGCAACTGACCCCGCAGGAAGCCGGTTCGGCCGGCCACGGAGGTGATCGGCGTGATCGTACGGGCGCGGATCACCCGGCGCATCGCCTGCCGCTTGCCCAATGACAGCCGGATTAGCGGCCGAACCATCACCTCGAAAACCACCAGCGCGCTGACCGGGTTGGTCGGCAGCAGAAACGTCGGAACACCTTCTGCGCCAAGCTGTCCGAAACCCTGCACCGATCCCGGATGCATGGCGATCCGGGTGACTTCCATATTTCCGAGTTCGGACAGCACGGTGCGCAGGTTCTCCGCGGCGGCGCCACCGACCGCGCCGGCGATCAGCACCACCTCGGCCCGGTTGAGTTGACTCTCCACTACATCGCGAAGCTCCTTGGGCTCGGTGCTGACGATCCCGATCCGGCTCACCTCGGCACCGGCATCACGGGCGGCGGCGGCCAAGGCATAGGAGTTGACGTCGTAAACCTGGCCGTTACCCGGGGTGCGGGAGATGTCGACCAGTTCCCCACCCACGCTCATCACCGTCACCCGCGGCCGCGGGTGCACGAGCACACGTTCACGACCCACCGCGGCCAGCAACCCGACCTGTGCCGCACCGATGATCGCCCCGGCCCGTACCGCTACATCGCCGGGTTGCACATCGTCACCGACCCGGCGCACATAGGCGCCCGAGCGCACCCCGCGCAGCACCTTGACCCGCGACTGTCCGCCGTCTGTCCACCGCAGCGGCAGGACCGCGTCGGCCAGGGTGGGCATAGGTGCCCCGGTCTGCACCTGGGCCGCCTGTTTGGGTTGCAATCGGCTTGGCGTGCGGCTTCCTGCCTCGATGACTGCCATCACCGGTAGCACGATGTCGCTCTCGCCACCGCCACTGACATCGACGCTGCGCACCGCGTACCCGTCGATCGCGGCCTGATCGAAACCGGGCATGGGCGCCTCGGTGACGACGTCCTCGGCGCACATCAACCCTTGGGATTCCGCGATCGGCACCCGCACCGGCCTCGGCGCCACCGCGGCCGCCATTACCCTGGCCTGTTGTTCCTCCACCGAACGCACAGCGCGCCTCTCCGATTCAGTCTTCCGAGGTCCGCAAGCCCTACTGTTCGGCCAGACCCAGCCGCGTGACCAACCATCGCCGCAAGTCCGGGCCATAGTCGTCACGGTCCAACGCAAAGTCAACCGCAGCCTTGAGATAGCCGCCGGGATTTCCCAAGTCGTGTCGGGACCCGCGGTGAACGACCACGTGCACCGGGTGGCCCTCGGCGATCAACAGCGCGATGGCGTCGGTGAGTTGAATCTCACCGCCTGCGCCGCGCTTGACCCGCCGCAGCGCGTCGAAGATCGCGCGGTCGAGCAGGTATCGGCCGGCCGCGGCGAACAACGACGGCGCCTCAGCTCTGCTGGGCTTCTCCACCATGCCCTTAACTTTGAGTACGTTCAGGCTCGCGGAATCCGGCAGCGCCTCGACGTCGAACACGCCGTAGGCACTGACCTCCTCGGGCGTGACCTCGATGGCGCACAGCACGGTGCCGCCCCGCTCGGCGCGCACCTGCGCCATGGTCTCCAGGACGCCGATCGGCAGCACCAGGTCATCAGGCAGCAGTACCGCCACGGCGTCCTCGTCGGGCGACAGCACCGCTTCGACGCACCCCACCGCGTGGCCGAGTCCCAGCGGTTCGGCCTGAATCACCGACTCCACCTTGATCAGGGCCGGCGCGCGACGCACCTTCGCCAGCATCACGTGCTTGCCCCGGGCCTCCAGGGTGCCCTCCAGAACCAGATCCTCGACGAAGTGAGCGACGACCCCGTCCTTGCCCTCCGAGGTGATGATCACCAACCGTTCGGCGCCGGCGTCGGCGGCTTCCTCGGCCACCAACTCGATACCGGGGGTGTCGACCACAGGAAGTAACTCTTTGGGAACCGTCTTGCTGGCCGGCAGGAATCGGGTGCCCAAACCGGCTGCCGGCACGATGGCCGTCCGCGGAAACCGCACCGGAGCAGAGGTCACGAATCACACCCTAACCGGATCGTTCGTCGCACGGCTATGGCGCCACCTGGTGTGTGCTGACAAGGTGACACCCATGACCGCCCCGACCAAAGCAGAGCGTCGGAGCGAATTGCTGGCAGCCCGGCGCGCATTGCCCCGGGCGTTGCGCGACGTCGAGGCCGAGCAGTTGCAGGCCCACCTGGCCGATGCAGTCCGCGGTGCCCGCACCGTCTGCGCTTACTACCCGGTGGGCGCCGAGCCCGGCTCGCCGGCTCTGCTGGACCGGCTGCGCGAGTTGTGCGCGACGGTGTTGTTGCCGATCACCGGCCCGGTCGATGAAATCCTCCCCCTGTTCTGGGGCGAGTACGTGCCCGGGCACCTTGTCCCCGCGCGATTCGGACTGCAGGAACCTGCCGGGCCGAAGCTGGAACCATCTGCGCTGGCCCGAGCCGACGTCGTCCTGGTGCCGGCGCTGGCGGTCGACCGGACTGGTGTACGGCTGGGCCGGGGCGCAGGTTTCTACGACCGTTCGCTACCGCTATGCAAACCCGGAATCCGACTGGTGGCGGTGGTGCGCGACAGCGAGATCCTCGAGTCATTGCCAGTCGCGCCCCATGACGTGCCGATGACACACGCGTTGACCCCTGGCGGCGGGCTGATCACGCTCGGACCGGCCGTCGGCGGATAGCGGTTCTGGCACTTGCCGCGATAGAGTGCTAACAATTCTGTCTTCCCCCGGAGGTTCACCGTGCCGACCTACAGCTACGCATGTACCGAGTGCGACAACAGGTTCGATGCGGTGCAGGCCTTCACCGATGACGCGCTGAGCACCTGTCCGAAGTGTTCTGGCCGGCTACGCAAGTTATTCAACTCCGTCGGCGTGGTGTTCAAGGGCAGCGGCTTCTACCGCACCGACAGCCGGGAATCGTCGAAGAGTTCAGTGCCCGGAGACTCCGGGTCCTCAGGGTCGGACAAGTCCTCAGGATCAGACAAGTCCTCGGGGTCCGAGAAATCCTCGGGGTCCGAGAAATCCTCGGGATCGGAGAAGTCCTCGGGATCGGAGAAGTCGAGTTCATCGACCTCGAGTTCCGGGTCTTCAGGTTCGGAGTCCTCAGGTTCGGGGTCCTCGAGTTCGAGTACCACCGCCCCGGCACCGGCCTCGAACTAGGTTATCCACAGCCCGGCGCGCATCCGCTGACCCGCAACTCCCGCCGCGCTTTACCGTGACGGCATGGCCGAATCGCTGAATCCCACTCTGCTGGAGCGATTTTCGCGTGCTGCACGACCGGATTTCACTCGCACGGTACTGGCCCGTCGGATTGTGGCGGGATTCCTGGTGGTGCTGGCCGCGGTCGCTGCGCTGCGACCCGACCCGGCAGGCGTGCGACGCGATGTGGTGGTCGCTGTTCGAGATCTAAGCCCAGGCGCGCCGCTGACCATCGACGACGTCCGTCTAGAAAAGCATTCCGCACCAACAATTCCCGACGGCGCCCACACCGATCTCGCTATCGTCGGTGCCACCCTGGCCGGACCCGTACGGCGCGGCGAGATACTGACCGATGCCCGCGTGCTGGGCTCTCGACTGGCCGGACTCAGCGCCGGCCCCGACGCCCGGGCGGTACCCCTGCACCTCGCCGATGCCGCAGTTCTCGACCTGATCCGCACCGGGGATGTGGTCGATGTTCTCGGCGCGGCCGCCTCCGAAGGTCAGGCTCGGCCACGGATGGTGGCCGCCGGCGCGGTGGTGGTGCTGGTGTCCGCCAAACCGAAGACAGTCGGGTCCGGCAACGACCGGGTGGTGTTGGTCGCACTTCCGGCCGCCGCCGCCCACACCCTTGCCGGCGCCACTCTGACACAGACGGTCACCTTGGTCATCCACTGAGGAGCTGGCCGGTGGGCTACGCTTTCGACGCCCGCAGGCAAGTACAGCAAAGAAAGGCATACAAGCGTGTTAAAAGGATTCAAAGAGTTCCTCGCGCGAGGCAACATCGTCGACCTCGCGGTCGCGGTCGTCATCGGCACCGCGTTCACCGGCCTGGTCACCAAGTTCACCGATGCCATCATTCAACCTCTGATCAACCGCATCGGCGCGGGCAAGGAAGCCTCCTACGGCATCCTGCAGATCAGTATCGGTGGCGGCCAAACCATCGATTTGAATGTTCTGCTCTCGGCGTTCATCAACTTCGTTCTGGTGGCTGCCGTCGTGTACTTCCTGGTGGTGCTGCCCTACAACAGGATTCGGAGCAAGGAGACCGCAGAGGCGGCCGGAGACAAGCAGCTTCGGCTCTTGACCGAGATCCGCGACGCCCTCGGCGGCAAGGACACTTCGAAGCCCGTAGAACGTGCGCAGAGCCGCACCCTTCCGGAATAGACAGCCCGCGATATGACGATGGCCCCCGGCGCGCGCCGGGGGCCATCGTCATCGGAAGGCTTTCTCAGTTCATGTTCCAGGGTTCGCCGTAGGTGGTGACGCTGTCACCGGTCTGGGAGATCAACCGGGCGAACGGACGCAGCAGCACACCGCCGGCCGCACCGGTCACCGTGCCGTGGGCGTTGGCCACCGCCACCGAACCCTCCGAACCCTCCACATCCACCGAGAACGTCGCGACCTCCTGAATACCGGGGCCGTTACCGAGATCAGAGGAGATCGACACACCCGGGAACAGGTTCGGGGTAATCACCGAACCCAACGGGCTGAAGCCGATCCCCGAAAAGTTTGCGTCATCGAGCAGAATATTCGGCGTGGTGTAGGAGAAGTTGATACCCACCCCCAGCGACCACGGGAAGCCCACCTGATACCCCAACTCCAAGGTGCCCGCGAACTCCTCCGCACCCGGGCCGGCCACGGCATACATCGCCCGACCCGAATGGAACCACTCCCGAGTCAACCGGTTGCGGTCAAGCGGGAACACCCCGTTGAGCACGGTGTCCCACTGCTGAACCGTCATGGTCCGACCCTTGCCGTCCACCAGACTCATCTGATCGTCCAACCCGGCCTGCGCGGTACCCGCACCGACGAACAACGCCGAGAACACGGCAACCAACACCACCAGAACACGACCGAATGCCTTCATGGACTCCCTAACAAGTTCGGCGGTGACCCCTGCGGGTTACCGGCGGTGGGCAGAAGTCGCTCCCATGGCGGCGAGGACTGCTGCGGTTTGATGACTCGTGGAAGATATCGGTTGTTCGCCGGTGCGAGCAACGCGAAGCGCAGCGTCCGATGAAGCAAGTTTCCGGACCAGCAGTTAGCTGAGCCTCGGACGAGGCGTCCCGACTACACGGTCGGCGAGCAAATGCCGGGGAGTCGGTGGCCGGCCGGCCGTGGCCTCTGGGGCAGCACCGGGTGGCCGTCGAAAGTCGGTGCTCGGCGGCTCAAACACTGTGCGGCGGAACGTTATCCAGCAACCACCGGTCCCGTTCGCCGTCGCCGGTGGAAGAGTCGGGATCACATTCATCCGACGACGTCTGTGGAAGTTCGGTACCGAAGATCTTGTTAACTGCTGCCCGGTCGGTGCGCGCCGTACTCAACGCCCACCGGCCTTATTGTGATCAAGATCACATGGGAGGCGTTTTCGCTTGTCACAGCGTCGAAACATGGTGTTTACGGATCAGATCTCGAGGCTGGACAATTCGGTGATGACATGGGCAGCCATCGGGCCCAGCGTAGCCATGCCGTCGCGGACAGCCGCCCGCGAGTCGGCGAGGTTGACCACCAGGGTGCTGCCCGAGATCCCTGCGAGCCCGCGAGACAGCCCAGCTTCGGTGCTGCCGGCCGCCACACCTGAAGCCCTCAGGGCCTCGGCGATACCGGGCAATTCCCGGTCCAGAATCGTCCGGGTGGCTTCCGGCGCCACATCGCGTGGTGTGACGCCCGTCCCGCCAACCGAAATCACCAGGTCGACGCCGCCGATGATCGCGGTGTTCAACGCTTTGAGGATTTCGGCCTCGTCCGCCGAGACCACCACGACGCCATCAACGACGAAACCCGCCTCGCCGAGTAACTCGGTGACCAACGGACCACTGCTGTCCTCTTCGACCCCGCGCGCCCTGCGGTCGTCGACGACCACCACCAACGCGCGCCCGGTCACCCCTTCAGGCTGTTCCATGGGTGTAACCGTATATCTGTCCGACGGTGGCCGCGCGGAGTCCGAGACGACCGTCAGTGGGCGCTCGCTGATGACGGCCGCAGGCGCTCGACCCGCCGCACGGGTTGGGCGTCGCCGCCGGGTCCGCGTCGAGCCGCCGACGGATGCGTACCCGCGGGTCATTGATCCGCCTTCCCGAGCGTCACCTGGACGGTCTGATCGGCGCCCGCGGAGTCGATGTAGGTCAGCGTGAGTTTGTCTCCCGGCGCCCGGGAGCGGACAGCGGCCACCAGAGCGTTGGCGCTTCCGACGACTCGCTGGTCGACCTTGGTGACCACGACACCGCCCGGTAGGCCCGCGGTGGCAGCCGGGCCGCCCTTGACGACTTCGACGATCTTGGCGCCGTGCGAAGTCACATCATTGCTGACCTGAACACCCAGCGAGGCGTGCGATGCGGTCCCGGTGCTGATCAATTCGTCGGCGATGCGCTTGGCCTGATCGACCGGAATCGCGAACCCCAGGCCGATCGAACCACTCTGGGCGTCGGGTGAATCGCCGCCGAGGGTGGCGATTGCCGAGTTGATGCCCACCAGTTCGCCGCTCATGTTCACCAGGGCACCACCGGAGTTACCCGGATTGATCGCCGCGTCGGTTTGGATGGCATCCAGCACGGTGTTCTGATTGTTGGCGTCGCCACCGGCGGCCACCGGCCGGTTCAGCGCACTGATGATGCCGGTGGTGACGGTGCCCTCGAGACCGAGCGGCGAGCCGATCGCGACGACGTCCTGTCCGACGCGCAGGTCAGCCGACGACCCCAGACTGATCGGTGTCAGACCCGAGACCCCCTGCGCCCGAACCACCGCGATGTCACTGGCCGGATCCGTGCCGACGACGGTGAATGGCGCGGTGCTTCCGTCAGCGAACGTCACGGTGGAAGTCATTGCGGCACTGGGGTTTCCACCCGAACCACCCTGATCTCCCCTGCCACCGGGCCCGTCGGGCGGACCAGGCACGCCGGGCGCGCCGGGCCGACCTGCCGGGCCGCCCTTGACGGTGGCGACGACGTGGTTGTTGGTCAGGATCAGCCCATCGGCGGACAAGACGATGCCCGACCCCTCCTCCGACGCGCGGCCCATCTTCGTCTCCAGTTTGACCACACTGGGCACGACCTTGGCTGCCACCTGCTCAACCGAGCCGATCGGAACATTGGCGGTCGGAACGTTGCGACCGTTCGGGGCCGCGGTGTCGATCGTGGTGACCGGGCCACTGCTGGGCTGGGCGTTCATCGCGACCATACCGCCAACGCCGGCGGACACAGCAGCGATGGCCAGCGCGCCGACCGTCAGTGCGATCGGCCGGAAGCGCTTGCGCACCGGTGCCGCCGGCGTCATCACCGGAGTGCCGACCGGGCGCGGCCCTCCATATGGATCATGGGCGGGCCCGTAGGGCGGATGGGCGCTCCCGTAACGCCAGTCATACGGCTGGGAGTACCCGGCCGGGTTGTGGCCCGGCGCCGCTTGCTGATTCGGCATTCGCTGGCCGTGCTGTTGCGGTGACGAATAACGCGGGTCTTCAGTCATGGTCGCTTGTTTGCTCTTTCTGGCTAGAGACGCACGAACGCGGTGTCGTATTGAGACAAGCTTGCCGTGCACTACTGAGAATCGACTGAGATGACACTCGATACGGGCGATGCGTTGTCGTCATCAGGGCCGAAATCGCTGATTCTCGACATGATTTCGCTATGGGCGGACTCGGACCGGTAGACCGAGGCGGTCGGTTGCCCGGGCAACAGAACATAGAAAGTCGTTCCGGGTGGCTGACCCCCCGGGATCGTCTCGCCGATCCGGATCATTCCGCCGTGTTTGACCACAACCTGCTTGACAATCGCCAGACCCAGGCCGGAACCCGGCATGGCACGCGCCGATGTCGAGCGGTAGAAACGCTCGAACACCAAGCCTCGTTCCTCCGGCGAAATACCCGTTCCCTGATCGGAGACAAGCAATTCGGCGTGGGCAGCGTCGACCTGCCGCAGGGCCAGCCCTACCGTACCGCCGGGTGGGCTCCACTTCGCGGCGTTATCCAGCAGGTTGAGCACCGCGCGGGACAATCCCGCAGCATCGCCGTGAACCTGCCAGCCGATGACGTCGATGACGAAGTGAATGTCGTTGCGCCGACGGCGAACCCGCTCGAGACTGCGCTCGACGACCTCGGTCAGCTCGACATCCTCGAGCATGGTGCCGTGGGAAGTGTCATCACGGGTCAGATCCACGAGATCACCCACCAGAGTGGACAACTCCTCGATCTGGCCGATGACATCGGACCGCAACTCGGCCAGTTCGCTCTCCGGAATGGGCGGCGCACCCGGTGCACCGGAGGCCATCAACAACTCGACGTTGGTGCGTAGCGACGTCAGCGGAGTCTTCAGCTCGTGGCCCGCGTCAGCGACCAGCCGAGCCTGCCGGTCGCGCGATTCGGCCAGGGAACGCAACATCGAATTGAAAGCCTCGGTGAGCCGGGCCAACTCGTCGCTGCCGACCACCGGGATGGGACGCAGATCATCGGTTCGAGCCACCCGTTCGGCCGCTTCGGTGAGCCGACCGACCGGCCGTAGACCGGTTCGGGCCACCATGCCGCCGGCCACCGCGGCGATCACCACACCGATGCCACCGACCGCGAGTAGCACCCATTTGAGTTTGTTCATCACCGCGTTGGTGGGCTGCAGACTCTTCGAGATCATCAGCGAGCTGCCGTTGGGCAGATGTATCGCCTGTACACGTTGATCGCCGACCGTACGGCGCGACATGAACAATTCGCCGCGGATCACCGCCTTCTCAGGCTGCCCGACCGGCAGGGACTGACCCTGCTGATTAGCGGTGTAGATAGATCGGCCGGGGTTCACCAACATGGCGTTGACGTCGGAGTAGGCGGTGCCCTCGATGGCCTTCGCCGGATCGGCGGCCAGAGAGCCGCTGGCGATCAGCAATTGGGCCCGGCTCTGCAACTGGTTGTCGATATCGGTGTAGAGCGCCGCCGACACCACCGCGTACACCGCGACCGCCATCAGAACGACGACCATCGCCACCATCGACATCGCGAGCAGCATCACTCGCCATCGCAACGACAACGACGTGGTTGCTCTCCCCGGCTCGCCGAGTTTCTGAGCCCGCCGCTTCAGTCCGAACATTAGGGCGGTGTCTCACGCAGCACATAACCCACGCCGCGAACGGTGTGGATCAGCCGCGATTCTCCTTCTGCTTCGGTCTTGCGCCGCAAGTAACCGACGTACACCTCAAGTGCGTTGCCCGAGGTCGGAAAATCGAAACCCCACACCTCTTCGAGGATCCTGCTGCGGGTGAGTACCCGGCGCGGGTTGGCGATCAGCATTTCCAGCAGTGAGAACTCGGTACGGGTAAGGCTGATTGGCCGGGTGCCGCGATGCACCTCGCGGGTCGAGGGATCCAGCGTCAGATCAACGAACGTCATGACCGCGCCATCACCGCCCTCCTCCGGCCCGGTGCGGCGCAGCAGTGCCCGCAGTCTGGCCAGAAGTTCCTCGAGTGCAAAGGGCTTGGGTAGGTAATCATCAGCGCCGGCGTCCAGGCCTGATACCCGTTCGGACACCGAATCGCGAGCCGTCAGTACAAGGATCGGGAGGTCGTCTCCGGTGCTGCGGAGTTGACGACACACCTCCAGGCCATCTAATCGGGGCATCATCACGTCGAGCACGAGCGCATCGGGACGTTCGTTGGTGATTGCCTCCAGCGCCTCTACGCCATCTTCGGCGAGATCGACGGTATAGCCGTTGAAGGACAGGGAACGCCGCAGCGACTCCCGCACCGCACGATCGTCATCCACTACAAGTATGCGCACGTGACTAGTGTCAACCAACCGTCTTAGATTCGTCTGAGAGACGCGCCGCAGGAGCAGGCGATTCGCTCGCGGCTGAACGGGTCAGCGCTTGTCGAAATCGATGAGGCCGAGGCGGGCGGCCTTGAGCAGCCGGCGCGGAACCTTGTGCTGACGGCCACCGACGGACACGGTGACGAGCCCGGGGGCGGTCGCCTTCCATTGCGCACGCCGACTGCGGGTGTTCGAGCGCGACATCCGGCGCTTGGGCACAGCCATGACGAAAGATCTCCTTGTGAGTGCTGCCGCGCAGACGGGCGGCTCAGTGTTCCCAAGGATAGCCGCCGAGGGGCGTCTTCTCCAAAGCGGGCGGGCATTGACACAGGTCCAGACGCAGCAGTTAACCTACCGGTTGGTTGAACCGATGATCGGCCCGACCGACGTGGGAGGCAGGACGGCGCATGACGGCTGACCACGACCCGGCGACGGGCCCGGTGCGGATAGGCAACTGTTCGGGCTTTTACGGCGACCGGCACAGTGCGATGCTCGAAATGCTCACCGGGGGTGACCTGGACTATCTCACCGGCGACTACCTGGCCGAACTCACCATGCTCATCCTGGGCCGGGATCGGATGAAGAGCCCCGAGCGCGGGTACGCCAAAACTTTCCTGACCCAACTCGAACAGTGCCTGGGAACCGCTCAGGACCGCGGAGTGCGGATCGTTGTCAACGCCGGCGGTGTGAATCCGGCCGGCCTGGCGGCGGCGGTTCGGGCGCTCGCCGAAAGATTGGCCATCCCGGTGACGGTTGCCCACGTCGAAGGTGACGATCTGTTGTCCCGGGCCGCCGAACTCCCCCTCGGCCTCTCATTCGGCGCGGAATCACCCCTGACGGCCAACGCCTACCTGGGCGCCTGGGGCATCGTCGAGTGTCTGCACTACGGTGCCGACATCGTGGTCACCGGCCGGGTCACCGATGCGTCGGTGGTGGTCGGCCCGGCGGCCGCGCACTTCGGCTGGGCGCGCGACGACTACGACCGACTGGCCGGCGCCGTGGTGGCCGGCCATGTCATCGAATGCGGCACCCAGGCGACCGGCGGCAACTACTCGTTCTTCACCGAGGTGACCGATCTGCGCCATGCCGGCTTCCCGCTGGCCGAGATTCATGCCGACGGCTCGTCGGTGATCACCAAACATCCGGGCACCGGTGGGCAGGTGAGCGTCGGCACGGTCACCGCGCAATTGCTGTACGAGATCGGCGGCGCCCGATACGCCAACCCCGACGCGACGGCCCGGTTCGACACCATCATGCTGAACGACGACGGGCCCGACCGGGTGCGGATCAGCGGCGTGCGTGGCGAGCCGCCGCCGCCGACGCTGAAGGTCTCGCTCAACAGTATTGGCGGGTTCCGCAACACCGCGACCTTCGTGCTGACCGGTCTCGACGTCGACGCCAAAGCCGACCTGCTGCGCGGCCAACTGGAGACCGGGCTGAGCCACAAACCAGCCGAGGTGCAGTGGAGCCTGGCCCGCACCGACCAACCCGACGCTGATTCCGAGCAGACTGCGAGCGCACTGCTGACGTGTACCGTTCGCGACCCTGACCCGGATGTCGTCGGGCGCCGATTCTCCTCGGCCGCAGTCGAACTCGCGTTGGCGAGCTATCCGGGATTCCACACCACCGCCCCGCCCGCCGATGCAGCGGTCTACGGCGTGTTCACCGCCGGGTATGTGCCGGCCGCCGCGGTAGACCATGTCGCCGTGCACGCCGACGGCACTCGGGTACCGATCGCCGCGGCCACGCGCACGCTCGAACTCATCGGCGCCGATGCCCCGCCGCTGCCCGAACCATTGGCCGGCAGCCGCACGCGGCGAATGCCACTGGGCACCGTCGCCGGCGCCCGCAGCGGAGATAAGGGCGGTAGTGCGAACATCGGAGTGTGGGTACGGACCGACGCCGCATGGCGATGGCTGGCCAATGCCCTGACGGTCGACACCCTGCGCGAACTGCTTCCGGAAGCGGCCGATCTACCGATCTCCCGCCACCTGCTGCCCCGACTCCGCGCGGTCAATTTCGTCATCGAGAACATTCTCGGTAGAGGTGTGGCCTACCAGGCCCGGTTCGACCCCCAGGCCAAAGGCCTCGGCGAGTGGTTGCGCAGCCGGCACGTCGATATCCCGGAGGAACTTGTCTCGTGAGCATCTGGACCACGCCCGAACGGCAGCAACTGCGTAAAACAGTGCGCGCCTTCGCCGAACGCGAGATCCTGCCCCATATCGGCGAGTGGGAGCGCATCGGCGAGCTGCCCCGTGATCTCAGCCTCCGGGCAGGCGAGGCCGGTCTGCTCGGGGTCGGATTTCCCGAGGAGGTCGGCGGCGAAGGTGGCGACGCGGCCGACACCGCCATCATCTGCGAGGAACTGCATGAGGCCGGGACCCCCGGCGGGGTGTTCGCCTCGCTGTTCACCGTCGGCATCGCGGTTCCACACATGATCGCCAGCGGTGACCAACGGCTGATCGAGAAGTTCGTCCGCCCCACCCTGGCCGGCCAACTGATCGGTTCGCTGGCGATCACCGAACCCGGCGGAGGCTCCGACATGGGGCATCTTCGTACCACCGCCGTGCGCGACGGCGACCACTATGTGGTTAACGGCGCCAAGACCTACATCACCTCCGCCGTGCGCGGCGACTACGTGGTGACCGCGGTGCGCACCGGCGGTCCCGGCGCCGCCGGTGTCTCATTGTTGGTCGTTGAGAAAGGCACGCCGGGATTCGAGGTCAGCCGCAGGCTGGAGAAGATGGGCTGGCGCTCATCGGATACCGCCGAGCTTTCGTTCGTCGACGCCCGGGTGCCGGCCGAGAATCTGGTGGGCGCGCAGAACTCCGGCTTCGCCCAAATCGCGCAGGCTTTCGTGGCCGAGCGCATCGGCCTTGCCGTACAGGCATACTCAAGCGCGCAGCGCTGCCTGGATATCACCGTGCAGTGGTGCCGCGGCCGTGAGACGTTCGGCCGACCGCTGATCTCCCGGCAGACTGTGCAGAGCACGCTGACGGAGATGGCCCGGCGCACCGACGTGGCGCGGGTGTACTCCCGCAATGTGGTGGAGCGTCAACTGGCGGGAGAGGACAACCTGATCACCGCGGCATGCTTCGCCAAGAACACCGCAGTCGAGGCCGGCGAATGGGTGGCCAGCCAAGGCGTGCAACTCTTCGGCGGGATGGGCTACATGACCGAGTCGGAGATCGAACGTCAGTACCGAGATATGCGGATCCTCGGCATCGGCGGCGGTACCACCGAAATCCTCACCGGCCTGGCCGCCAAGTCCCTGGGCTACCAGACATGATGCGGTATCAGACATGACGCGGTATCGGCCGTGACGGCCCTGCGCACCACGGTGGACCCGTCCGGTCCGACCTATGCCGAGGCCGCTGACGCGATGATCACCAAGCTGGCCGAACTCGACGCTGAGTTGGCAACGGCACTGGCGGGCGGCGGACCCAAATATGTCGAGCGCCATCATGCCCGCGGCAAGCTGACTGCACGCGAACGCATCGAACTACTCGTTGACGAGGACTCGCCGTTCCTGGAACTGTGCGCGCTGGCCGCCTACGGAACGGACTTCACCACCGGCGCCAGCGTGGTGACCGGTATCGGCGTGGTCGAGGGCACCGAGTGCATGCTGGTGGCCCACGATCCGACCGTCAAAGGCGGTACCTCGAACCCCTGGACACTGAAAAAGGTGTTGCGCGCCAATCAGATCGCGCGAGAGAACCGGCTCCCGGTGATCTCGCTGGTGGAGTCCGGCGGCGCCGATCTGCCCACCCAGAAGGAGATCTTCATCCCGGGCGGCCAGATGTTCCGGGACCTGACCCGGCTTTCCGCCGCCGGCATACCCACCATCGCCCTGGTATTCGGCAACTCCACCGCCGGCGGGGCGTACATCCCCGGCATGTCCGACTATGTGGTGATGATCAAGGAACGCTCGAAGGTGTTCCTTGCCGGACCACCACTGGTCAAGATGGCCACCGGGGAGGAATCCGACGACGAATCGCTCGGCGGAGCCGAGATGCACGCTCGCACATCGGGATTGGCCGACTACTTCGCCACCGATGAGCGCGATGCAATCGGTCTCGGCCGACGCATTGTCGCCCGGCTGAACTGGGTGAAACAGGGTCCGCAGCCGCATCCCGCCGTCGACCCGTTGGCCGACCCCTCAGAACTGCTCGGAATCGTTCCGGCCGACCTGCGCTTCCCGTTCGATCCGCGGGAGGTGATCGCCCGGATAGTCGACGGTTCGGATTTCGATGAGTTCAAGCCGCTCTACGGGGCTTCACTGGTCACCGGATGGGCACGCGTGCACGGCTACCCGATCGGAATCCTGGCCAACGCCCGCGGCGTGCTGTTCAGCCAGGAGTCGCAGAAGGCCACCCAATTCATCCAGTTGGCCAACCAGTCGAACACCCCACTGTTGTTCCTGCACAACACCACCGGCTACATGGTGGGTAAGGCTTACGAGGAGGGCGGCATGATCAAGCACGGCGCGATGATGATCAATGCCGTGTCCAACTCCACCGTGCCGCACATCTCACTGCTGATCGGGTCGTCCTACGGTGCCGGCCACTACGGCATGTGCGGGCGAGCCTACGACCCCCGATTTCTCTTCGCCTGGCCGAGTGCGAAGTCCGCCGTGATGGGCGGAGCACAGTTGGCCGGGGTGCTGTCGATCGTCAACCGGGCCGCCACCGAGGCACGGGGACAACAGGTCGACGAGGCCGCCGACGCCGCACTGCGGGCCGCGGTCGAGGCGCAGATCGAAGCCGAGTCGCTGCCGATGTTTCTGTCCGGAAGGCTCTACGACGACGGCGTCATCGATCCACGCGACACCCGGACCGTGCTGGGAATGTGTTTGTCCGCCATCGCCAATGGCCCGGTCAAGGGGACGTCGAACTTCGGCGTCTTCCGGATGTGAGGACGGGCACGATGTCTATCACCCGGGTCCTGATTGCCAACCGCGGCGAGATCGCCCGCCGCGTCTTCGCCACCTGCCGACGTCTCGGCATCGGCACCGTCGCGGTCTACACCGACCACGATGCTGCTTCTCCCCATGTGGCGGAAGCCGATCACCGAGTCTGGATCGACAGCTATCTCGACGCGGAGTCGTTGATCGCTGCGGCCCACGCGTCCGGTGCCGACGCTGTCCACCCCGGCTACGGGTTCCTCTCGGAGAACGCCGATTTCGCCCGTTTGGTGACCGACGCAGGCCTCACCTGGATCGGTCCGCCGGCCGCGGCGGTCTCCGCCATGGGCTCCAAGATCGAGTCGAAACGCTTGATGGCACTCGCCGGTGTCGCGGTACTCGCTGAACTCGACCCCGCCGCAGTCACCCGGGCAGAGTTACCGGTGTTGGTCAAGGCATCGGCGGGCGGGGGCGGACGCGGCATGCGGGTGGTGACAGAACTCTCTGAGTTGGCGGCCGCCGTCGGATCCGCCCAACGCGAGGCGCAAGCGGCCTTCGGCGACCCGACCGTGTTCTGCGAGCGCTACCTGGCGCGCGGCCGTCACATCGAGGTGCAGGTGATGGCAGATCAGCACGGCACCGTGTGGGCTGTCGGCGAACGAGAGTGCTCGATCCAACGCCGCCACCAGAAGATCATTGAGGAGGCGCCTTCGCCTCTGGTGCAACGTATTCCGGCAATGCGGGAACGGCTGTTCGAGGCCGCACGGTCAGCCGCAACGGCGATCGGATACACCGGTGCGGGCACCGTGGAATTCCTCGCTGATGACGATGGCGAGTTCTTCTTTTTGGAGATGAATGCCCGGCTACAGGTGGAACACCCGGTCACCGAACTGACCACCGGACTGGATCTGGTCGAATTGCAGTTAACCGTCGCCGACGGCGCCGCACTGCCCGCGCAACCACCGCCGACAGCGGGTCACGCAATCGAGGCCCGGCTTTACGCGGAGGATCCAGCACGTGACTGGCAACCGCAGCCGGGTCGGATCCACCATTTCGACGTGCCCGGAACCGCAACGCAATTCGGACCACTGGCAACGACCGGTATCCGACTGGACTCCGGCATCGTCGACGGCTCGGTGGTGTCCATCCACTACGACCCGATGCTGGCCAAGGTGATTTCGTACGCGCCCACCCGGCTGCGCTCCGCGCAGGTGCTCGCTGATGCCCTGGCCCGCACTCAGTTGCACGGTGTGGTGACTAATCGCGACCTTCTGATCAATGTCTTACGCCATCCGGAATTCCTGGCCGGCCACACCGACACGGCGTTCTTCGACACGCACGGATTGATCGAACTGTCCGCGCCACTGGCCGGCGAACATGCGGTGCGACTCTCGGCGTTGGCCGCCGCACTGGCCATCGCCGCACACAACCGCTCAACCGCAGCCGTGCTCGCCGGGATTCCCGGCGGGTTTCGCAATGTGGCCTCCGGTAACCAGCAGAAGGACTTTCGGGACGCCACCGGTCGGGAGCACCGGGTGCGCTACCGATTCACCCGCTCCGGGCTGGATCTGCCCGACGACCCCGAGATCGGCCTGCTCTCGGCAGCACCGGACGAGGTGGTGCTGGTCGATGCCGGTGTCGCCGCGGGTTACCGGGTGGCCCGGTACGGCGATGACGTACACGTCGACTCGGTGCACGGCCACGTCGCGCTGACCGCCCTGCCCCGCTTTCCGGAACCCGACTCACTGGTCGAGCAAGGGTCCCTGTTGGCGCCGATGCCAGGATCGGTGATCCGACTCGGCGCCGGTCTCGGCGACACTGTGACCGCCGGGCAGCCGCTGGTGTGGCTGGAGGCAATGAAGATGGAGCACACCATTACGGCCCCGGCCGACGGTGTGCTGACCCAACTCAGTGTGTCCGTCGGACAACAGGTCGAGGTGGGTGCAGTCTTAGCCCGAGTAGAGACGCCCCAGTAGAAACGCCCGAGTAGAAACGCCCGAAGGAGATCAGCCGTGGTCGAAACCAGTTTCATCGAGAGCCCCGAACGGGAGGCGCTGCGCAAGTCCGTCGCCGCACTCGGTGCCAACTACGGGCAGGAGTACTTTTTGGATAGGGCTCGCAACGGTGGCCACACCGACGAATTGTGGCTTGAGGCAGGCGAGCTCGGCTTCATCGGAGTTAATCTGCCCGAGGAGTTCGGCGGGGGTGGCGCGGGCATGTACGAACTCGCAATGGTGATGGAGGAACTCTCGGCAGCCGGATGCCCGCTGCTGATGTTGGTTGTCTCCCCCGCCATCAACGGCACGATCATCGCCAAGTTCGGCACCGAAGAGCAGAAGAACCGCTGGGTTCCTGGTATCGCCGACGGCTCGATCACCATGGCTTTCGCCATCACCGAACCCGATGCCGGGTCGAACTCACACCGCATCACCACCACCGCACGCCGCGACGGTAGCGACTGGATCCTCAGTGGCCAGAAAGTGTGGATCTCCGGGGTCGACCAATCCCAGGCCGTGCTCGTCGTTGCCCGCACCGAGGAGGCAAAGACCGGCAACCTGCGACCGGCGCTGTTCATCGTGCCCACCGACGCACCCGGATTCACCTTCACCAAGATCCCGATGGAACTCGTCGCGCCGGAGAGCCAGTTCCAGGTGTTCATCGACGAGGTTCGACTGCCCGGCGATGCCCTGGTGGGTGCGGAAGATGCCGCGATCGCGCAGTTGTTCGCCGGGCTGAACCCGGAGCGCATCATGGGGGCGGCGAGTGCGGTGGGTATGGGGCGCTTCGCCCTGGACAAGGCCTGCGATTACGTCAAGACCCGGCAGGTGTGGAAGACCCCGATCGGCGCGCACCAGGGGATCGCACATCCGTTGGCGCAGAACCACATCGAGTTGGAACTGGCCCGGCTGATGATGCAGAAGGCTGCCACGCTGTACGACGCGGGTGACGACGTGGGTGCGGCCGAAACCGCGAATATGGCCAAATATGCCGCCGGCGAATCCTCAACCCGTGCAGTGGATCAGGCGGTGCAGTCATTGGGCGGCAACGGCCTGTCCCAGGAATACGGCGTCGCCTCGATGCTGGTTGCCTCGCGACTGTCCCGGATCGCACCTGTCAGCCGGGAGATGGTGCTGAACTTCATCGCGCAGACCTCGCTGGGCCTGCCTCGGTCGTACTGAGATGACAGCCCTGGTTTCGTATTCGGTCGACGGCGCGGTGGTGCGACTGACTTTGGATTCGCCACACAACCGCAACGCGCTGTCATCGACTCTGGTCGAGCAGTTACGCGCCGGACTGGCAGCCGCGTCCGCCAACCCGGACGTCCGCGCCGTCGTCCTAGGCCACACCGGCGGGACGTTCTGCGCCGGCGCCGACCTCTCTGAAGCGACCACGGGGGATCCGCAACAGGCCGCAGTCGGGCGCGCCCACGAGTTGGTTGCGCTCCTGCGCGCCATCGTGGAATGCCCCCTACCGGTGATCGCGGCTATCGACGGTCACGTGCGCGCCGGCGGAATGGGTCTGGTCGGTGCGTGCGATATCGCGATCGCCGGCCCGCGCAGCACGTTCGCACTCACCGAAGTTCGCATCGGTGTGGCACCGGCGATGATTTCACTGACCCTGTTGCCGAAAATGACGCCACGGGCAGCCACCCGCTACTACCTGACCGGCGAGGTATTCACCGCTTATCGGGCCGCCGAGATAGGACTGATCACCGAGGCCGCCGAGGACGTTGCGGCCGCTGTGGACGCCGTCACCGCCGATCTGGCCAAGGGCTCACCGCAGGGCCTGGCGGCGTCCAAGGCGTACACCACCGAGGCTGTACTGGCCGGGTTCGACCGCGATGCCGCCCGTTTCGCGGAACAGTCCGCCAGGCTCTTCGACTCCGACGAGGCCCGCGAAGGAATGCTCGCGTTCCTCCAGAAGCGGCCGCCGCGGTGGGCGCCCGCGGAGTGACGGTTCGGTGAACGGGCTTCCGCAATCCTGTTACCGGGTCGTAGGCTCGGGATGTTATGAGCGATCCGACACCGCGCGATGCCTCGCCGTCGGCCTCTGACGATGACCGGATCCAGGTCGCCCAGTTGCTGTCCGAGGCGGCGTCGAACGGCCGGCTGACCCTCGAGGAGTACGAGGTCCGACTGGCGAAGGCCTACGCCGCCACCGACTACGAAGAACTCGAGCACCTCACCGACGACCTGCCCGAGACGATGGAATACCGGCGCGGGAAAAGTCGGCCGGCACCGTCGACCATGCTGATGGCGATCCTCAGTGGATTTGAGCGTCGCGGCCGCTGGAATGTGCCCGGCCGGATGACTACCTTCACACTGTTCGGCGGTGGCGTGGTGGATCTGCGCTACGCCGACTTCACCTCCTCCGATGTCGAGATCCACGCCTACTCGATCCTGGGTGGCCAATCCATTGTGTTGCCGCCGGAGGTGAACGTGGAGGTGCACGGCATCGGGGTGATGGGCGGTTTCGACCAGAAGGTCGACGGCACCGGCACCAAGGGTGCGCCGACGGTCACCATCCGCGGCTTCTCGCTGTGGGGCGGGGTGGGCATCAAACGTCGCAAGCGCAGTTCTACTGAAACTAGCTGAGCAGTAAACAATTTCGGCCCCCTCCCGGTGAGGAGGGGGCCGAAATTGTCGAATCGGTCGTGACTAGCCTGCGCTGGCGCCTGAATCTGCCGAACCACCGGCGGCCGGAGCCGCCTTCGCAGCGGCGCCACCAATGGCCGACGCAATCTTCTTGGTCGCCCGCTCCACCGCACCGCGCACCGGCCGCTTGGCGGCCTTGGCCGGAGCGTCGGCCGGCTTGGTGGCAGCCGGGGTGTCGGCCGGCTTAATGGCAGCCGGGGTGGCATCAGCCGTGCTGTCCGCCACCGCGTTCGACGGGCTGTCGACCGCTGGGGTGGTGTCAGCAGGCTTGGTGTCCGGAACCGTCGTGTCCGGAACCGTCGTATCCGAAGCCGCCTCGGTGGAGGTGCCCTCCGACGATCCACCCGCTGCCGGGGTCGAATCATCCGGGGTCGAATCGGCCGACGGGGTTTCGCCCGCCTTGGGTGCCGCGACCTCGGCCTCGACAACCGGAGCAGCCGTGCCGGTGTCGACAGACACCGACTTGGCGGCAGCCACCGAGCTGGACAGCGCGGCGGCCGGGGCAGCCGGCTCAGGGGCGGGTAACGGGTAGGGATTGGGGTTGCCGAAGGGGAGAGTGACTCCGGCGAGGGGGCCCTCCGTAATCGCCCACGGGGTGGTGATCACACCACCGACGTAGCGGAACACACCCGACCAGCCCGCGTAGTAGCTGTAGTCGTAGACGCTGTCGATGTTGGCGAAGGCCGACCCGAGGTAGGACCCGATACCGCGATACAGGTAATCGCCGACGACCGGTATGGGTTCGGCGAGTTGCGCGATTGCGGACAGCGTGTTCACGTAGGCGGCTATCCACAGGTTGCCGGATCCAACCTGGAATGCCAGCTCGATGGCGTCGAAGATCTGCTGATTGGCAAGGGGTGCGCCCGGGGCGAACGGCTGCTGCAAGATGTACTGAGCGAAGGTGCTCAAGCCGCCTTCGAAGTAGTAGTTGAGCGCTGAGGTGCCCCACGGCTCCACGACGTAGGGATTAGTCTCCGCGTTGTATGGCTTGGTCGGATCTTCCAAAATTCCGCTGACATTTTCGATGCCCGCACCGTTGCCGTTGATCAGCGCGTCGAGGCCCAGATAGGCCAGACCGGACACCCCGGGGAGCAGGCAGTCGTAGTTGCACTGCGGTATCCAGTAGTCGTTCTCGATGGGCTGGGCATCAACGTTGATCGGTCCGATGGCACCACCCCAGCCGAGGTAGAAGTAGTCATTCCATTCCGCCGGGGTGATTGACAGCAGGTCCGCGAAAGTAGTCAGTTCCACCTGAGCCGCAGACAACGCGTTCGGGGTGGGGGTCAGGTTCGGTGCGATTGCCGGAGAAGCGACGGCGATCGCGGCGGCGGTCGCAAGTGCTGCGGCCGTGATCAGAGGCTTGGTACGAGTCGCCATGGTGCTGATACCCCTTTTGTGTGTCGGTTCGCGCCAGTCGCAGCGAACTCGTCGGTTTGATAACACTCAACTTAGGTCAATGACATGATAGTACGGGCAGGTTTGCCATACGGCAAACGGAACCGCGCGATTTGCCGCCAAGCGGGAATCCGGACGTTGCTGACCATTGCCTAACAGCTGTTGCTCACTAGTTTCTCAGTTTGCCCTCAGGATTTACCGATCCTCGGCATGTTTGCCAGAGACCGAAAATCTACCTCAGCCCTGAGCGAAATTCTCAAACGCCGGGTGAGCCGTCAGCAAGCGTAGATTCATACCCTGAGTGACTGTGAGCACGCGATAACGAACAGATACCGAAAGCCGAGCAACCCCTGGCTCCCGCGCGGGCCTATATGGACCGACATTCTGCCGACTCCCGCACCCGAAAGCCCTCAGCGTCGGCGGCGTCGCGAGCGCAGGTAGTCGCCGACCACCGCCGCACCCAGTCCGTCGAGTTCGGGCACCACCACCCGGCCCTCCACGCGGCGGGCTATCTGGTCGATAAACCGCGCCAACCCCGGATCGTCGCCCAGTCGGAAGATCGTGACCTGGGCGCCAAGGCGGGCCACCTCGTCGAAGCCGCGCACGGTGTGCGCGATCGTCCGGGGATGCGGCGGATAGTCGAAGAACACCGAGGTTCCGTCACTGCCGTAGTTCTCCAGGTGCGCGGTCGGCTCACCATCGGTCACCACCAGCACCACCGGTTGGGCGTTGGGATGCCGACGCAGGTGACGGCTCGCGAGTGCCAGTGCGTGGTGCAGGTTGGTGCCCTGCTCGTAGACGCCCTCCAGGCCGGTCAGTTCAGCGGCGCTCACCGTGCGGGCATGCCGGCCGAACGCGATGATCTGTAACGCGTCCGAGCGAAACCTCGTACTCACCAGATGACTGACAGCGAGTGCGGTCCGCTTCATCGGCAGCCACCGGTTCTCCATCACCATGGAAAACGAGGTGTCGACGAGCAACGCCACCACGGCCTGGCTGCGGGTCTCGGTCTCAGAGACCTCGACGTCGTCGACGGCGATCCGAATCGGACCGTCTGACTCGCTGCCAGCACGACGAAGTACGGCATTGGTAATGGTTCGGGTCACATTCCACGGCTCAGTGTCACCGAAAGCCCATGGGCGGGTAGCGCCGGTCAGCTCGCCGGCCGCCCCTGAGCGACGGGTTTCCCGTTCGCCGTGCCGACCCGAAAGCTGTTGGGCCACATCGCGAAGCGCGGCCTGCCCGAGCTGCCGCATGGCCTTCGGGGACAGCCGCCACTGGCCGTCGGAGCCACGGTCCAGGAAACCCTGATTCATCAGCGCGCGTTCCAACTCCGCCAGCGTGCGGGCGTCGATGGCGGCATCATCACCGAGTTGGCGGGCCAGCGCATCGAGGTCGACATCATCCATGGTGGCACCGGCGTAGCTCTGTGACAGCTGCTCGGCCAACTGATCGAGTTCGCCGATGTCGGCTAGCGCCTGCGCACCCTGCCCCATGCCCAGCGGGTTGTCACCGGAGAATTCCGAACTGCCGTTCCAGTCCTCCCCCGGCCGGGCCGCCTGCA